>ERZ1673752.166-NODE-166-length-121447-cov-20.225872_pt1 | contig 121447 bp, 116 predicted proteins | sample MGYA00580195_ERZ1673752 | MGnify/ENA primary metagenome ERZ1673752 (study PRJEB41218, sample SAMN15661744) | gut metagenome | host: Homo sapiens | place: Canada: London | collected 2015-08-20/2019-03-30 | study: EMG produced TPA metagenomics assembly of... | reverse complement strand
GTCCGCGGAATTGGCGTGGCCGACATGACCAGACGATGAGGTTCAAAGCCCTTGTCTTCTGTCGCCTGCTGCCCAAGAAGACTGCGCTGACGAACCCCAAAACGATGTTGCTCATCCGTGACCGTCAGAGCCAGGTTCTGAAACTTCAGGTCCTCCTGAAGGAGCGCATGGGTTCCCACAAGAATTTTTAAACGGCCCTCACTGAGATCGTCGAGAAGCCTGGCCCGCTCTGTCGCCGTGGTCGCCGCTGTGAGTAGACCTACTTCAACCTCCACCGGGCTGAAAAGGCTAGACAGATTTTTGTAGTGCTGCTCCGCTAGGATGGATGTGGGAGCCATGAGCACACTCTGCGCTCCACAGCAGGCGCAATAGAGCATGGCGAAAGCTGCTACAAGGGTTTTCCCCGAGCCGACATCACCCTGCAGGAGACGGTTCATCGGGCGCTCCAGGCGAAGATCTCTTAAAATCTCGTTGATCGCCTGAAGCTGGGCATTCGTTAAGCTAAAGGGCAGGCTCTCTTTGAGTTTTTGAAGTTTTTCCCGGGCCAGAGCGTTCGTTTCCATAGCGGGAGCTTTGCAGCGAGTCAGGCGCTGGGCTCTCGCCAGCTGCATGGCAGAGCGTGTCAGATAGAGTTCTTCAAAAGCAAGGCGTCGTCTGGCAGTGGTAATATCCTCCTGCTGGCGGGGCTGATGGATGCGATGCAGGGCAAAATCTGCCGTACAGAGTTGATAACGGCGGCGAATTTCATCCGGCAGGGGGTCACTGACCTGCGCAGCCAGGCCAGAGTTCAGAACGCTGTCAAGAGCAGAACGCAAAAGTTTTTGCGTGAGCCCCTGCGTCAGAGGATAGAGCGCCAGAATACCAGGGTTTTCATCCTGTGCAGCCTGGGCATACCAGGGATTGACGATCTGGGGCCGTGACCGTCCCCATTTGATTTTACCGTGAAAAATATATTCCTCGCCAAGATGAAGATTTTTCTGCATCCAGCTCTGATTAAACCAGGTGGCATCAAGAAAGTCGACGCCGTCACTCAGCTTGCATTTAACCCAGGAAAGACGCCCGTGACGCATCAGCTGAGGACTTGAAGCCACCTTCGCACGAAAGGTCAGCGTTTCATTTTCCCTAAATTCCGCAAAGCTGCTGAGCTTCGTCCAGTCATCATACGCCCGGGGATAATAAAAAAGCAGTTCGCGCTGATTATGAATGCCCAGTTTTTCAAAGAGCTGCGACCGTTTTAGCGATATCCCAGGAAGTTTGCTGAGTGCAGAGGGTGATTTAAAGACAGGCAAGGGCTTTCTCCTCGTTGCTCAGAGCCTTTATGTCTGCTTCGACACTCCGGCCATAGGTACAAATGCTTTGCAGGGGACAGACCGCACAGGAACGGCAGCGAGCCTTGCAGATTGTGCGCCCCAAAGTGACCAGCAGATGTCCCCAGGCAGCCCAGGACTCTTCTGGCAGTAGTTTTTCCAGATCCCGTTCAATTTTGAGCGGGGTGTCGCCGCTGCTCAGACCCATAAGGCGGGTAATGCGCATACAGTGTGTGTCGACGACAATCCCGGGGAGGCCAAAAGCATCCCCGCGCATGAGATTGGCGATTTTTCTGCCCACGCCGGGCAGCTTGAGCAACTCTTCCATGCTCTGAGGAACTTTCCCTGCGAAATCCTGCAGCAGCATACGCGCTGCAGCCTGTATGTTTTTAGCCTTATTGCGGTAAAGCCCGCATGAACGGATATAGGCCTCAATTTCCTCCCTGCTGTGCTCGGCGTAATCGCTCAAATCAGGCCATTCACGGTACATCTTCCCGGTCACGAGATTGACGCGCGCATCTGTGCACTGAGCCGCCAGAATGGCTGAAAAAAGGAGCTGCCAGTCCTCACGGAACTCAAGTGTACATTCCGCATCAGGAAAAGTTTCGTGCAGTACAGCCAGAAGCTGCTGAGCCCTGGCTTTTTTCTGAGCCAGGGTTTCATGCTTCTCCTTCCTGGCGGGTTTCGTGTCAGGACTTGATTTTGTCATGATTCTTATTACCTTCTTCGTAGAGTATGTTTGTTCTTAGTCGAGCAGCTTCGTTCTCAGTAAAGCATGGGCTGGTAGGGTTCCGGATATAGCGTCAGTTCCTTTAAGCTGTTCTGATTCTCTCGGAATACCGTCAGCTTCAGTTCCTCACCTGGCTTAAGCTGTGCCAGAGCCTCCGTAAACTGTCGAAGCGAGTAGACAGCTCGATCGTTCATCCTGGTAATCACATCGCCCTTCTCAACTTTACCGACATAGGCCGCACCATCCAGACTCACCTCATTGACATAAAGCCCATACGGAAGCTTATATCTCAGGCGGCGTTGACGCGCCGTTTTATCGTCCAGAAAATAAAGCCCAAGAGCCGTACGAGGAGTGTTTTCTTTCTTCCGCAATTGATCCAGAGAGTGCGCGAGGGTTCTGGCCGAGTAAAAGTACCCACTGAAATCCGCATACTTTCGGCCATTCGTCACAAAAGACATGCCCAGCAGATGACCTTTGAGATCGAGCACAGGACCTCCCGCATAATCCGGTGGAATCTGTGCAGAGCAGCGCACAACCTGTCGGGACAAACCGTATTCATTGCATTCTTCAGCGGCAATGGACAGGACTGAACCCACTCCCAGTCCGCCTTTTTCCATATGGCCCAAAGCACTACCGCAGGCCACAATGCTCTCGCCTATGCTGATTTCTGCAGGCGCATCCAAGTCGAAATGCGGCAGGTCTTTGCGCGGACGGACAAATTCCAGGAGCGCGAGGTCCATACTTGCATTGAGCAGACTCACTTTTAGTTCCGCTAATTCCGATTCTTCATTGAGCCCGCCCATCAGGGTGAAATCTGCGCTCACCGAACCATCAGACCGCAAAGCCCTGCGGATGCCCTCCAGACTGGTCATCATTTCACCTTCAGGGCTGATGATAAAGGCAGTACATTCTGAGACCAGGTGTCCGGATTTTCCCGGGCGACGCCTCATGAGCTGGACCGAAACCAGCTTTTTAGAAGTCTCTTCGTAAAGCTGCGTGAGATCTCCGGTAAGAGGAGGCTCAGCTGAGGCTTCCTGGAACTGAGTCTTCCCAGGTGCAGGCTGCTTATCCAGAAGAGTAAGCTTGGGACCACTGAGCTGAGCCAGCACGAGGAGAGTTATAAGGATAGACTGCCAGGGAAAGTTGAACATTCTCATCCTCCAAAAATTTCCTGGGGTTGTCGGAAGCTCCCGCAGAAAAACTGCCGAAACACTTTCTTAATTCATGATTATAGGGGAAAAGCAGATTCTTATTGTAACAAAAGTATGAATCTCCGGCCTTCCCTGTACAGCGCTGAACTGTACGACTTTAACTGGACTGTGCTTTAAAGCCCTTATCGGGCTGAATTCCGGGCTTCTATCGTGCTGCGCTTTGCGAGCTTACCGAACTGCGCCTAGCGTGCCGTACTGTGCTTTGATGTCCTTATCAGGCTGCGCTGTGTGCCTTTATCGCGCTGCGCTTTCCGGACTGCTCAAGGTAAAACGAAAAGCGGCGCCGCCAAGTCGTTCACTTCTGCCAGCTTCAATTATCTCCCCGTGTCTTTGCAGAATCGTGCGGGCGATGTAGAGGCCAAGGCCCGAGCCTTCACTCCCCCTGGCTTTATTACCTTTATAAAAACGATCGAAAACATGGGGCAGATCCTTTTCAGCAAGGCCCTCTCCGCTGTCTTCTATGGAAATTTCAAAGCCTTTTCCGGCCTTTAGTTTGCTGACTGAAAGAAGGATTCTCCCTCCTTCGGGGGTATAATGCAGGGCATTTGTGAGAATATTCTGAAGGACTCGACGGATTTGTTTTTCATCCCCGACCACAAGAGTTTTTCCCTCCTTATCTCCGATGTCCGGACACTCACAGGAAAGGCTGATCTGCCTGGCCTGAAGCTGGGGCATGAGCGCTGCACTTTCCGAGGCAAGCAAGTCCTTCAGATCAAAGATGCTCCTTTGCAGGGCCTCGTGATTTTCTGCCAGGCTCAGCTCAAAAAGAGCGTCAACCAATCTCGAAAGTTTGTCACTTTCATCTTTAACAATCGACAAATACTCCGGGAAATCTTCTGACGGCAGGGTTCCGTCGAGCATACCAGCTATAAACCCCCGGATCGACGTCAGCGGCGAGCGGAGATCATGGGAAATGCTGGCCATAAAATCCTGACGCTCCGTTTCCGTACGCTCCAGTTTTTCAATTAACGTATTCATTGTGCGCACCAGCAAGTTCAGATCATCCCGCACTTGCCCGCGACTCATTTCACGATCGTCCAGGAACTGCGTGTTTTGACCTTTTTTCAGAGAAACACGGGCCGAGAGATCCCCTCGGTAAACCTCTGAAGCAACCTCAGCCAGCTGGCGTATGGGGCGGGTAATCTTATGAGAGAGAAAAGAAAAAAGGAAAATAGCCAGCAGGAAGGCTGCTCCCAAAGAGACAAGCATGACGCGATTGCTCAGGCTTGAAGCCAGATCGCCGAAATGAATTCTGCGGTGAACAAGCAGCTCACCGGCATAGGCGCCAATTTCACTCTCCATGGGTACAGAAACCGAGAGCCAATGCTCCTTCGGCGGCAAGCTGTGGTGATAATTATTGCGGAATACAACAAGTTCATCGGCATTTCTCAACTCTTCAGGCAGGATGGGCAGACCATTTGCACCCTGCGGCAACTTTTCCCGCGAAAAGAGTGGAAAAGCGGAGGACATAATCAGCTCTCCCCGGCTGTTAATGAGCCAGATCATCGCATCATTGGAGCGTGCGGCATACATGATGTCCCCACGGGCAGAGGCGGAAACAAGCTGTATGTGCTCAGTATCCCAGGCTCCGGCGAGGCGTTCGGCAAGAACTTCCGCCGTGATACTGAGTTGTCTTTCCTGTTCATTGCGAAAGCCTGCACTGAAAATGAGGGAATAGACCAAAGCCAGGACAAAAAAGATGAGAATGATGGCCAGAGCCAGCTGCAGAAAAGTGCGTTGAACGATGCTGAGTTTCGGCATAAACTCCACCTCCTCAGGCCCGGAATTCAAACATGTAACCAACGCTCCAGACGGTTTTTATCGACCAGTCGGGATGCGGTCGCTGGTCCAGCTTAGCGCGCAGGCGTTTAACGTGAACGTCAACAGTCCGGGACTCACCGAAATAGTCAAAGCCCCAGACTTCGTGCAGCAGCTGCTCTCTTGAAAAGACCCGATTGGGGTGAGAAACCAGAAAGAAAAGCAGCTCAAGTTCCTTGGGCGGCAGATCCATCTCAAGTTCGTCCACCTGCACCCGATAGCTGCGGCGATCGACCGTCAGATTAGCCATCCGCAAGACATCTTTTTCATGGGGCGGGCTCTGTGGCGATATAGCAGCAGGCGCCAGATCTCCTCGAACACGCCTCAAAACGGCATTGACACGAGCCACAAGTTCCTTTGGTTCAAAGGGTTTGGCAACATAATCATCTGCGCCAAGTTCCAGACCCAGAACCTTGTCAAAAGTATCTCCCCGGGCGGTCAGAATCAAAATCGCTACAGTCGATGTTTTGCGCAACTCACGCAGGACGTCATAGCCGCTTTTCCCTGGCATCATAAGATCCAGCAAAACGACATCCGGCTCGTTTTCAGCGAAACGCGCCAGAGCTGCATCGCCATTTTCAGCCGTGCTCACAAGAAACTGTTCCTTCTCAAAGTAAAGCTGGAGCAAGCGGAGAATATGGGGATCGTCATCCACGATCAGTATCTTTTTTCCCTGGCCTTCACTCATGTTTTTTTACTTTAGCTGACTGCAGGCGATGCAGTTCGCTTAAAAAACTTTCCACATTATCAAAGTCCCGGTAGACGGAGGCAAAGCGAACATAGGCTACATCGTCGAGATTGCCCAGCGCCGCCAAAACCTGATCGCCGATTTCGCGGGAACTGATTTCCCGTTTTAACTGATTCATGGCGTTACGTTCCAAAGCATCCACAAGTTTCTCAATCTGTGCTGTCGTCACAGGACGCTTGACACAACTTTTCATAATACTCTGGATGAGTTTTTCACGATCGAAGGGCTGGCGGCTGCCATCCCGCTTAATGACGAACAGCGGCAATTCTTCCTGTTTTTCATACGTTGTAAAACGTTCGTGACAAGACAGACACTCCCGGCGTCTCCGGATGGCCAGATGGTCCTCCGTAGGACGGGAATCAATGACTTTATCTTCAATATAACCACAGTAGGGACATTTCATCTTGCCTGCCTCCCCGAGAGAAAAAAGCCGGGCACACCTATGCACGCCCGGCTCATTCTGAACATTTACAGGTTCAAAGCCTGTTCATCTTTTTACAGCTTCAAAGCCTATTCATCAAAATCGTCGTCGTTATCCTGCATGAACCAGGGCAAAATGCGATTATTCTTGGGCTTCTGACGTTTTTCCTGCGGGACATTTGTCTGAGGAGGCTGAGCTGCAGCGTCTTCAAGACTTTCTGTCTTGTTGGGCATCGTGCGACGGGTACTGTCGGAAACCTTCTGAATTAAATCCGCCATCGCATTATCACTCTGCTGCACCGGATTGCTGCGGCGGGGAGCGGCTTGCTGCCAGCTATCCCGGGAACCATAGCGATCCCAGCCTACAGGACGGGCTGCGGAAAGGCCAAAACCACCGTCGCGTTTTTCACGTTCACTGTCGCGGTCAGATTTTTGAAGTTCCTGACCCTTTTCGAAAGACGGCTTTCTGTCTGAAAACTGAGAACCATAAGCAAAGGGGTTACTGTGCTCTCTCGGCTTCGCTGCAGACTGACGTGAGCGTGCGCCCTCCTGATCAAAGCCGCTGGCAATCACAGTAATCATCAGTTCATCCTGCATGTTGTCATCAATGACCGCACCAAAGATGATATCGGCATCAGGCGAAACAGCATCGCGTACCACTGAAGCCGCTTCATCCATTTCACGGATCTTCATATCATGGCCGCCGGTAAAGTTGATGATGACACCGCGCGCACCATCGATCGTGGTATCAAGCAGCGGTGAGTTAATTGCCTGACGAATGGCCGTGGCAGCGCGGCTCTCGCCGGAGGCCTGGCCAATACCCATGTGGCAGATACCGGCATTCGTCATGACCCGGCGAACATCGGCAAGGTCAAGGTTGATCATTCCCGGCACAGCGACAAGATCAGAAATACTTGACACACCATAGCGGAGCACACGATCCGCCATGCTGAAAGCTTCATCCACAGAAGTATCATCACTGGCAATCTCCAGCAGCTTATCGTTAGGCACGATGACCAGCGAATCAACATACTGTTCCAGCTCGCGAATACCCTTTTCCGCATTCTGCATGCGGCGGGCGCCTTCAAAGCGGAACGGCCTGGTCACAACGCCTACGGTCAGGATACCGAGTTTTCGGGCAATCTGCGCCACGACAGGAGCGGCTCCTGTCCCTGTGCCACCGCCCATGCCAGCCGTCACAAAGAGCATATCTGTTCCCTCAATGGCCTGCTCGATCTCTTCTGCCGATTCCTCCGCAGCTTTCTGACCAATTTCCGGATTTGCACCGGCTCCCAGACCACGGGTCACTTTTTCGCCAATTTGTATGCGAATTTGGGCTTTGCTGCGTTGCAGACACTGATTGTCCGTATTCACCGCAATAAACTCAATGCCTTGAACAGCGCTGTCGATCATACGGTCAACGGCATTGCAACCGCCGCCGCCGACACCGATAACTTTGATCGTCGCGTAATGTTCTTCTTCCATACCGAAACCCATTTGATAATCCAGCAAAAAGAACAACCCCTTTCAAGCGATAACTCTCGAAATGCGCCGCGGCATCTTGTCATTACAAGTTTACAAGCGTGCAAATATCCTTAAGTCTACTCGCCATTTAGACTCCAAGAGCTTAATAACTCACGCTTTATTTTACACGAATGCAAGCCCGCAAACAACTTAATAGATTACATTTTGATTGCATCTTGAAGTAATTTTCGACAAGATTACAACGTCATTACGTCACTGTTTCTACTTCCTGACAACCTTTTCCGGTCTGTTTCATCTGATGACGACACTCATTCATCTTCTTACGGCTCTGTCTCAGCTGCTTCCGCATTTGCATTCGCAGCTTCCATGGCCGCTTCATACGCGGCTTCCTCTTCCTCCGGGGTGCTCTGCTGATCCTGCCATAGCCAGTCCCGCTGTTCTTTGTTCTGACCCTCTCCCTCAGGCTTGTACACCTGTTGCTTGCCGGAAAGATCAAGCGTCCCCGGCAGCTTGCCTTTGAGTATGCCTGCTTCCAGGACTTCGCTCAGCCAGATAAAATGGTCTTTAAGATAGGCATTATTGGAACAGTTTACACTGAGTTTTTCCTTTTCCTGATCGGGCTTGATTCTTAGCAGAACCCGGCGGTAGCCGGAGCTATGTATTTCTTCAACGTGCGGCAGCAGCGGTTCTCCGCTGTGTCGCTCAAAATCTGCCTCGACCAGTGCGCTCATTACGGCAATACACCGCTGCAGGTCATTGGGCGCATCAACGGTGAGTTTCTCACCAATTTTCATGCTGACCACGGATATACCGCGAATGGCAGGCAGTCCTTCGGGTAATGTGGAGGTGAGGCCGCAGGCCACTCCGTCCCGGTCAATCATGACCGCCTCTTCACCATTTTGAATAAACGCAATAGGGATTCGTTCCTCCAGGTCGAAATGAATTTTACCCGGGAAATCCAAGCGGATATCGATTTTTTTCAACTCAGGAAAGGCCTCCCCTATGCTGCTTTCAGCCTGTAAATAGCGCCCTGTCAGAAAGCCGTCCAGGCTTCCTCCCAGACCTTGAATAAAATGCTGCCCGGAGTGGAGGCCGGAGATGCGGCTGATCTCTTCAAAATCGTGAAAATAGAGTTTAGGATGAACCAGTTCACGAATGGTGAAAATGGGCGATAAGACAAAAAGCAGAAGGAGCAAAAAAAGCGATGCAAGCAACAATGCCACCCGTCTTTTAGGATCACCCAGGATTTTCTTGAACAGTTTGATGGGTGAAAAGGGGGTCTTCCCTGAAGGAGCTTCTCCTGTGAACCTGGCAGGAGCTGTTCCCGCAGGCCGGGCAGCCGTTGTTTTTCCCTGCCGCGGCTGGGCCATCTGAGCCGGGTCTGGTGATGTCATAGCAGCCGGAGCTGTACGAACGGGCTTATTTTGACCCGCCTGAACTCTTGCTGTTCCAGGATCCTGAGTTGGAATCATCGACTTCCCTGGCTCAGGGAATTTTCCCTGATGCCGAGGAGGGAATTTATCCTGAGCCTGCTGCATTAGCCTGACTGTAGTCTGAACACGCTGCTGCGTCGGTATACCTGACTTTTTCTGATTTTTCTGCTGCAAGGGCATTCGTGAACGCTGAGCATTCTGCTGCGTCGGCATACCTGGCTTTTTCTGATCTTTCTGCTGCAAGGGCATTCGTGAATTCTGAGCATGCTGCTGCGGAGGCATGTAAGACACCTGAGCACGCTGAGATGGATCTTTTGTATCTTGGGTTTTCGTTTTTTCAATGAACCTTTCAGGCTCAGGAACAGAGGATCGCACAGCAGGCCCTGCTTCATTTCTTTTCATGAGCGCGCCTCCTTTCCTTTATTACCCCTTGTTGCCAGTTCAAGCACCGCAGCTGCTATGTCTTCGGCCGCCTGCGGACAGGCAAGCTCAAGAGCAGCAGCCGCCATCTTCCGCCGCTTTTCTTCGTCATCCATAAGCTGAGCAATAAGCCGTGAAAGACTCTCCGCATTCACTTCGCTGTCTTCGAGGAGAAGGGAGGCCCCGCTCTCCACAAAGACCTGAGCATTTCTGCGCTGATGATCATTGGCCGCCTGCGGAAAAGGAATGAGGATAGAGGCCTTTCCCGAGGCCGCCGTTTCCATCAGAAATCCAGCGCCGGCCCTGCCAATCAGGAGATCAGCCGCTGGCATCCAGAGGCGCGTGTCGAGGTAGTCGGCGACCCTGATGCGAGCCTGTTCATCCACCGAGCCATGCAAAAAGCACTTATTGACACTGCCACCGCTGAGGCAAAGAAGCAGCTTTGGATGTCGACTGCAAAGCGCCTGCCAGTTTGAATTTTCAGCTAAGGCTTCGACAGCTTCATTGAGTCTTCTCGCTCCCAGGCTTCCGCCAAGAACGACACAAAGTTCCGTCTCGGCATCCAGGCCAAGCTCTGCCCTTGCCTCCGCAGAACTTGTCTCAAAAAAAGCTCGTTTCACCGGATTTCCACAGAGCCTCGTTCGGCCTTTTACTCCGTCGGGGAAAAACTTTTCGCTGCCTTTAAAACTCAGGCAAATACAGTCAGCCAAACGAGAGAGCAGGCGATTTGCTCTTCCCGGATAAGCATTTTGCTCGTGCAGCAGTATGGGAATATTCAGGAGCTTTGCGGCCACAATCAGGGGGGCACAGACGTAGCCGCCTGTACCCACCACTGCGAGTGGTCTTATTTTTTTCAGCTGAGCTGCTGCCTCTCTGATGCCACGTAGGGTTCGCAGGAAAAAACGCGGAAAGGTCCTAAAACCCGAAGGCAGGGCCGAAGCAGTAATTTGAAAGGTCGGCCAGGGCTCCTTTTCAAGCATCGTTTTTTCCAAACCTTCCGGAGTCACGGCAAAGTGAATTTCACACGAAGGGCGTTTTGCTTTGACAGCCACAGCAATAGCGAGCGCCGGATTGACATGGCCTGCCGTCCCGCCGCCCGCAAAAACATACGCCTCTTTATTATTCTGCCTGCTGCCGCTCAAATTTCATGATCCTTCCCAAAAGAAATGGGCCTGCTTTTTTACAGACTTTCTGCCGTTTGCTGAAACTGCTGTCTATTTGAATTCAGCCGCACTCTTGCTCTTGTCACTGCGGACTTGCGGACCTCTTCTCTTTAAAAGCTGTCTCAGGACGGGATCTTCCCGCTGAGCGCAGCGTGAGATCGAAAGGATCATCCCCACAGCGATAAGGAAGAAGAAGTTGGCTGAACCTCCGTAACTGAAAAAAGGCAGGGAAATTCCCGTGGAGGGGATAATTTCTGCCGCAACAGCGATATTAAGCAGAGCCTGCAGCGAAATTAAAAAGATCGCACCCCAGGAAAGTAAGGGAGCAAAGATTCCTGTTGCATTCAAAGCAATACCCGCACCGACAAGAAAATAGGCCATAAAAAGGAAAAGAATGGCTGATGTTCCGACAAAACCAAGTTCTTCGCCAATGGACGAAAGGATATAATCGTTATAGACCATGGGAAGGAAACCGGATTTTTGCAGACCCATGCCCAGGCCTTTGCCGGTCAGGCCTCCGGAACCGAGCGCGTAGCGGGACTGTTTCACCTGGTGGATCTGGTCAGCGCTGGCTTCATCCGGTTTATTAAAAGTGTCAAAGCGTTGACTGACATGCTGAAATTTTTCTCCGATAAAATCAAAGAAACTTTGACCGTCGCGCATAAGGGGCACCGCGATCACGAGCAGCAACACACAGATCAGAAACCAGGGGAGGAGCTGCAATAGGCCGGAAAGCCAAATTTTAAGGGGAATTCTGGCCACAAAAAAGATGGACAGGCTGAGCAAAAAAACAATCACCGCTCCGGACAAATGGGGCTGAAAGACAATCAGAACCAGCCAGAGGCCCAGAGCAAGTGCCGGATAAGTAATCATGAGACGGGCTTCAAGGCGTTGATCCTTGACTTTGTCGCTCATAACCCAGATTCCTCCTGCCCGCATCTTCCTGACGAAGGAAAAATAGGACGACAGACAGTAGATGACTGAAATCTTGGCAAATTCAGAAGGCTGAAAGGTAATCGGTCCAAGTTTCAGCCAGCGGACAGCGCCGTACTCCCCTTCAGTGCCGGCAAACATCACTGCAGCAAGGAGGAGCGTCGTCAGGACGTAAGCAATCAACATAAAGCTGAAGTTGTTAAGAAGTCTTACATCCAGGAACTGGCCGATACCAAGCATCGCAAGAAGGCCGGCAAGCGTAAAGATAAACTGTCGGCGTACATAATAGAGTGGATCTCCAGCATCGGCATAGGCTGAGCTAAGGCTGGCTGAAAAGAGCATGATCAAACCAAAGCTCACCAGCACAAAACTGAGGATGAGAAAAGATAAATTCATCCTGCGGTATTGAGCTAATTGTTGCCGCAAGGCATTTTCATTCTTCAGTGCCGCCTCACGTTGCTCAATTTCAGCCCGGGCTTTGGCAAAATCACTAACGGCCATTCTGAACCTCCTCTCTTTACCTCGTTTTGACGCTTAGATTAAAAGTAAGGCGAGTAATCCGCCCGCAAGTTCTGTCACGGCAAAAACCAGAACAATTTTTTCTTCCTTCCAGCCTCCCAGTTCAAAGTGATGATGAAGCGGAGACATGCGAAAAATCCGTTTGCCATGACTTAATTTAAAATAAGACACTTGCAGGAGCACAGAAAGGCCTTCAACCATATAGACGATTCCCGTAAAAAAAATCAGCCAGGGCACCCCAGCTAATAGCGGGATAGCCGCCACAGAGGCGCCCAGGAAAAGCGATCCGGTATCTCCCATAAACACTTTGGCCGGATGACGATTGACGATAAAGAAGCCGGCACAGCCTCCCGCCAGGGCGAGACAGTATTCGATCAGGCTTTCTGTATCGATGGGCAGATTCTTACGTTTCAGCAGCACCACTGCTGTGGCCAGCATGAGAGCCGTGACCGTCGTCACGGTCGTCGCCAGACCATCTTCACCATCGGTCAGATTCACCGAATTGGAAACGTAGAAAAGGTAAAGCACGATCAACAGAACGTAGATCACTTTGCCCCAGGACGAAAAGCTGACGCTCTGCTCAGAAAACGGCAGGAGCAGGATCGGTCCCTGCGAATTTCCATAGACATAAAAAAGGCTGAAGAGCAGAGAAATAAAGCCCAAAGCAAGAATTTTTTCTTTGACGGAAAGGCCTTCTTTGCGCACGCGCACCTTGACGGCATCATCCGCAAAGCCTACGAGACCAAAGAACAAAGAAAGCAGGGTCAGAAGCAGAAAATGGTCAAATGCCGCTAGCCGTAACAGGCGTAAGAGCGCAAGGCCTAATATGGGCAGGATAAAAAAGAAGCCGCCCATGGTAGGTGTGCCCCGCTTTTTGTAGTGGGCCTTTGGCCCCTCTTCGCGGACATCCTGGCCCAGGTGCCAGCGTCTCAGCAGAGGCAGGCCGAAATATGCAGCGATCAGCGTAAAGCCAAAGCAAAAAAGAAAAGCCACGACAAATTTCATGAAATCGTCTCCTTCGCTTTTTCACCAGCCAGACCCTGTCCAACATTTTCCATACGATAGTATCGCGATCCTTTAATCAGAACGACATCGTTGAGCTGAATTTTACCACGCAGAGCATCGGCAATCGCATCGGCAGACTCCAGCTGGAATACCGGAATACCTGAACCTACCTCTTTAAGCCCCTCTTCAATGAAGCCTGTCTCCTCACCCGTAAGATAAAGCGCATCGATATTGAGCTGCGCCAGCTTGCGACCAATCTCAAGATGCAGCTCTCTACTGTAGCGTCCAAGTTCACGTATGCCTCCCAGGCAGGCAATGCGCCGTCCTCCATCGTGAGCGAGGAGCTGCAGCGTATCTAAAGCCGTCATCACAGATTCTGGCGAGCTGGCATTGTATGAATCATCAATCAGCAGCCAACCCTCACGCTCTTCAATATGCTGACGCTGCCGGGTGTTAATGAAATTCGACGCAGCCGCAGCCGCTTTTTCGATATCCAGACCGAGAGCATAGGCCGAAGCGAGCGCAAAGAGCGCTGAGCGCACCAGAAATTTCCCCGGCTGCGGAATCGTGACCGGTAGATCGAGGGCTGTATCGAGACTGAAATGCAGCTGAAAGCTCGTGCTCTTCGGTGTCAGCTGAATATTTTCAGCCCAGAAGCAAGGACGGCCTTCCTGCCAGTCCGCCGGTTTTTCCGTATTCACACGCCAGATGGATATCTCGGGCGTATGCTCTTCCATCCAGCGATTCAGGTAATCATCCTCACCATTGAGCAGGATCAGCCCCGTCTTGCGCATACCACGAAGGATATCCATTTTTTCCCTGAGAATATTTTCCCGGCTGCCCAGATATTCGGCATGACTATAGCCAATGCTTGTGACGATGGCAATGTCCGGACAGCAGATCTCGCTGAGTACGGCTATTTCGCCTCGTCTGTCCATGCCAAGCTCTGCGATGATGACATCATCCTCATCGTCCGCCTGCAAGATTGTCAGTGGAACACCAATATTATTATTTTCATTTTCACGTGTTTCGTGCGTATTCATCTGCGAGGAAATGACTGTGTTGACCATGCGGCGTGTGGTCGTCTTACCGACACTTCCCGTGATGGCGATCAGAGAAGCCAGAAGCGTTTGCCGGTACCCCCTGGCAATATCCTGATAAGCTTTCAATGTGTCCTTGACCTTGAGCAGATCGGGAGCAGCCTCAGCTTTCGCGAATCGTTTTTCCAATTCAGCAGCTATCGCACTGTCTGCACTGAGAACCAGAAGGCCAGCTCCTTTCGCTGCGGCTTTCTCCGCATAGTCATGGCCATCAAAATATTCCCCCTTGAGGGCCAGAAAAATTTCGCCTTTACGCAGTTTGCGCGAATCCGTGCAAATACCGCGATAAAAGTGCTCTGTATTTTTGGCGTTGGCTGCGGAGAGAATGAGTTCACCGCCAGTCCAGGTTCTGATTTGCTCAGGTAAAAAACGTGCCATATTTTATGCCTTTCTCTAGCCCTGGCTCTCCGCAGGACTTTCCGGATTCTGCTCTTCTGCAGGAATCTCACTGTTGTTGTCTCCAGGCTGTCCGGCAGTATCGTCATCGGCAGTCTCAGGTTCCGCTTGCGGAAGATTCTGCGACCAGTCTTCCTGAGGATGGATATCCGCTTCAGGAAGTTGATCCAGCTCTGAACCAGTCATTTCCGCTTCTCTCGGGGGAAGTTCCAAGGCAATGCGGATAACTTGACCGCGGTAAATTCCCTCACCTGGATTTCCGGAGGAGTTGGCCGGAAGGTTTTGCGGGTTGGCCACCTTCTGTGAGACGCAGCAGCCCATCATATTGCCCTCAAATTGAGGCACGATTCCCAGAGCATTGCAGCTGTCGATCACCTCGTTGTAGTTCATTTCACTAAAATCGGGGATCGTGACCATGATTTTCGGCGCGCTGTCTTTATAGACAAAAATATTTGTACCCGGATAAATGAGGGTTCCCGGAGCCGGCAGCTGGCCTTTAATCTTAGAATCGGCCAGAGTCAGGTCATCTCCTGCGACGACAGGTATATGATTAAAGGTCATGCTCTCACCAGCCTGATTCACGGTATAACCTGTAAAGTCAGGGACGCGAATGGACCGGCCCATTTTGTAAACATCCGTGCTATCGTAGCTGCGGTCAAAATTGAGATAATCCAGAATTTTTGAAGTCGCATTAAGCGTGACGATTTCAGCCTCTGTTCCGCCGATTTTGGGATTATCAGGCTTTTTGAGAATCATCAGGACGAGGACCTCTGGATGGTCGATGGGCCCTGCTCCCATAAAAGAAATAGTATTCTTCCCTGTAATTTCATCAGTCGATGTGGACGTTTTACCTCCAATCGCGTAACCCCAGCTATTCGTATAACCGTTGGAAAATTGCACCATACCGCGCATAAGCTTGCGGATTCTCGCTGAGGTTTCAGGGGCAATGACCTGGCGGACGACATCGGGGCCGGGAAGTTCCAGAATACGGCCATCGGCATCGCTGATCTCCTTAATGATATGGGGAGTTACCAATTTCCCGCCGTTGACCAGAGCACAGAAAGCACGCATGAGATGTAGCGGGGTCACACTCGAGGATTCGCCAAAAGAAAGGTTCGCAAGGTCCAGGATCGATGGCCTGGCGTGAAAGATACACTGAGCTTCACCGGGCAGGCCGACCCCCGTGGATTCATAGAAACCAAAGGCGTGCATGTAGTCATAATATTTTTCTATACCCAGAGCTAGGGAAATTTGCACAAAGACCGGGTTACAGGATCTCCAGTAACCCTGTTCCATAGTTTCATAGCCATGGCCGTCACCACTGACGCAGGAAATGGTCGCATCGAGGACTTGAATAGGATCATCGCTGTAATAGCTTTCCTCAGTACAGACATTTTCCTCCATGCCAATGGCTGCGGTCAGCGTTTTCATTGTTGAACCCGCTTCATAGAGGTCGGATATCGTTTTGTTACGCCACACATTCTGCTGTAGCCATTCAATCGTCTTTTCATCGGACGGATCCCATTTTTTGGGATCTTTGGAGGCTGGTGCAGCCGTTGGGTTCTGACTTTCAAAATAAGGATAGGAGGCCATGCCGTAAATTTCCCCTGTGTAAGGATTGACACAGAGGGCCATACCATCTTCAACGGCATTGTAGGCTTTGATCGCTGCCTCCAGATCATCCTGGAGAATCTTCTGAATATTCATATCCAGAGTGACCGTTAAATCGGGGCCATTTTTACCCGGCTTCTGCAGGCTTTCGCTGTAGGGCAGACGTCCATGACTTGTATAGTTATCTCTGGCGCCGTAATCAAAGCCGGGCTCTCCAGTTAATTCCGCGTCGTAGGCCAGTTCAACACCAAGTCGGCCTGTCAGCGTTTTATCATCGTAAGAGGCAAAGCCAATGACCTGGCTGGCCAGATTTCCGTTGGTATAGTAGCGTCGCGGTTCAGCATCCAGGCGCACACCACCAATTTGATTGTCCTGAATATAAGCTTCCAGAGCTTTTCCCTTTTCCTCCGGAACATCTTTAGCCAGTTGGATATAAGAGGCTTCCACATCCTTCAGAGCCTCTTCTATCTTTGAGCGTTCCAGACCGAGCGTGTCACAGAAAAAAGTGACAATTTCCTCTGTTTGCACGGCCTTTGAGCGCGAGTAAAAATGCTTAGGCGTCACTCCTACTCTGTAGACATAATGTGTACCTGCCAGTTTGACCCCGTTGCGGTCAAAAATATCCCCGCGGGAGGGTGCGTAATAAGTATTGGAGTAGTACTGTCCAGCCGCCGCTTCAGATATTTCATTGTGTTCGAGCACCTGAATTTTAAAAAGAGCCAGCAGCAAAACAGCAGAAACAAGAATCAGCCCTAAGGCCATCCAGCGGATGGCCTTGTGGCTGACCTGTCGTTGACTGCTATTTCTTTTTTTCAGCTTTTGACTCATCTTTACATCATTTCAGCTCATCGCCATATCTACACTTACGGCCTATACTCCTGAATTTTTTGTCATCATTTTGATCATTATGTCTTAACGCCTTTATGTAAGCTTCTAAAACATAGGTGTTATTTTTCTCACTTTGTAGCTTCGCTTCACTGGAATCGTTCTGATCGTAGAGAACCGTTTTATCACTTTTGGGCAAAACCATAGGAACCCGTTGAAGCTGTGACGGTTTTCGCAGTCCGAAAAGTCTGAGAGCATCATCTGCAATGACTTTCATATCACTTTGTCTCAGCATTTCCTCACGCATTTCGCTATTCTTCTTACGAGCTTCTGAGATTTCATTGCGAATACGCGTGTTGTTAAAATTTTTCTCGAAAATCTCAGCCTGCCGAAACATCAATCCCGCAAACATCAGGCTCATACTGATGAGAAGAACCATGCCCTGAAGCAGCTTACGACTTCTTAAGGCGCTCAGGTTTCTTCTTTCTTTGCGGAATAAAAGGCGTTCTTCTTCACGGGCCAGAGCTAAAGCATTCTTCTCCCGTTCTTCATCGAGTTCAGGGGTATGCCAGAGTTCAGAGTTTTCAGACATCCCGGAAAATTCCGAACTCATTCTGTGTCTGGCCTGGTCTAAGGCCAGACTTCCCACTGACATCTGCTCAAAATACTCGGCCATCTTCTTTACTCCCTCATGAGCTGCGTTGTCTCAGCCTTCCAGACTGCAGGATCAGCAGCCTGCGCATTGCGTTCAAAAACTCTTAGGCGGGCGCTTCTTGAACGTGGATTACCAGCACATTCTTCCGGTCCGGCAACAAGTCCTTTGCGATCAATCGCCTTACCCAGTGAACTTCTCCCGCAACAGCAAAGGGGGAGATCACTTGGACATATGCATCCTTTTTCCCATTCGCGCATCTTCGTCTTTACCCGGCGATCCTCCAGGGAATGAAAGCTGATCACCGCTATCCTTCCCAGCGGATTCATGAGGAAGGGAATTTTCTCCAGAAAAGTTTCCAATTCATCCAACTCATGATTGACGGCAATGCGAATGGCCTGAAAACTGCGTTTTGCCGGATGCTGCTTCTCTCTTCTGGACGACGGCGGCATCGTCCGGCAAATCAGTTCAGCCAATTGCGTCGTTTGCGTTATGGCTGTTATTTCACGCTCCCTGCAAATTGCATGGGCAATTCGTCCGGCATAGCGTTCTTCCCCGTAAGCTCTAAGCACGAATGCCAGCGTATCCTCGGATACATGTGCCAGCCATTCTGCTGCAGTCTCTCCCTTCGCCTGGTTCATGCGCATATCGAGCGCTCCTTCCTTCATGTAGGAAAAACCGCGCTCAGCAATATCCAGTTGTGCTGAGGAAACCCCGAGGTCAAGCAAAACCCCGTCAAGCCCCTCTATGTTTCTTTCTTCCAGAACCTTATCCACCTGGGAAAAGGTACTGTGTATTAAGTCAAAACTTGCCTCTGTCTTGCAGCTTCTGAGTTTTTTCCCTGCTGCCTCGAGAGCCATTTCATCGCGGTCGAGTGAAAGGAGCTGACCTCCCCTGCCAAGACGTTCAAGTATTCCGGCACTATGGCCTCCCCCACCAGCTGTACCATCGAGGTACACACCGTTCTTACGGATAGCCAGCGCCTCCATGCACTCCGCAAAGAGGACAGGAATATGATGAAAATCAGAGTCCTTTGACATCGTAGCGGCTCAGATTCATTTCGGAGAGCTTGTGCTCATCCTTGCGGCTTGCCTCATCAAAGCTGCGTGAACAAATTTCAACTTTATCGAACATATCAATAAAGCAGATTTCGTCTCCGGCACGAACGCCAATAGCCTCCAGGAGCTCGTTATTCAGACTGATGCGTCCCTGAGCGTCAAGCTCACAGGCCATGGCCGAACCTAAAAACTCCCTGCGGAAGCGACGGAACTCCGGGTCGGTCCCCGATTGTTCGTTGAGTTGACGGAGAATTTCATCAAACTGTTTCGTGCTATAGGCGGAGAGATAACCGTCATCAAGACTTAAGGTCACATAGAGGGTGCCATCCAGGTTATTTCGAACCCGGGCCGGCACAATGACACGGCCTTTACTATCAACACTGTGAATATATCGTGCCATGAGCTCTCTCGCCTCCTCTCTCCACCATCATCCACCATTTTCATGGCGTTATACACCACTTTCCTCCACTTCACTGTATTTTAGCCCAGCTTTCCTCCATGTGCAAGTCAGAAGGCCTTTTTGATGCGAAAAAAAGAAGTAATTCTTTCTGATTTTCAGAATTTAAGACAAAATTCCAACTAATGGATGGTTAGCCTCAGCAAACCAAGGCCCAAACCATCCACACCTTGATAACTTGCATGCCAAACCCATCCACTACTTAGTTTCTTGCACGCGGGCCCATCCACTACTTGCTATGTTGCATAAAAATCAGAAAAACCAAAGCAAAACCATCCACTAGTTGAGACGTTGCACGAAAAAAGGTGGGGCGTCGGGCACGAAACAACATGACCACCCATGTGTCGCTACGTTGCACGAAAAATGATGTGATGGTTTGGTGTCAAAATCCTGGACAACTCAAGCAAGGTTTGAGCACCCGCTTTCTGAGAACGAGACTGGCGCCTGGTTTGATAAAATAAAGATGGAAATTTGGATTTCAGAGATTAAATTATAGAGATTGGGTTTCACAGATTGGGTTTAACAAAATAGAGTTGGAGGCTTTTATGAAAATTAAGCTTGCTGCGCCGGAGCTTCATCCTGACGACCTTGGTTCAAATCAAAGAAAGATGCTTGTATCCATGGAACAGGCAGCCAGAGAAGGAGCCGATCTGCTTCTCTTCGGAGAGGCCTCTCTGCCCGGTTTCGATGCGCTCAGTTTCGATTATGCTGAAGACATCCGCAAGGTCCTCTCCCTGCACAGTCCTGAAATTGCCGTGATGCAACAGGCTGCCTGCCACCATGCTGTCGCTGTGGGCTTCGGCTTTTACGAAAATCATCAGGGAGGGATTTACAGCAGCTATCTTGTCCTGGGTCAGCAGGGAAAAGTCGCCGATTTGTATCGCCGGGTTTCACCGGGGTGGAAAGAAGGGCGAGCCTGTGCGGACTACCGCGAAGGTCTTTCCTTTCATTCCTTCTCCCTGAGCGACAAAAAGTTTAGCGGACGAAAGTTTGCCACAGTGATCTGCGGCGACCTCTGGGAAGACAAGCTCTTATCTGCCATCTGTGCTCTGGATGCGGAAGTTGATGCCTTTTTCTGGCCTGTTCATGTGGATATCGCCGTGAAAGACTGGGAAGAAAACAATACGAATTACAGCGCAGCGGACAACATCAGCTGCAGCGCTTATGCTCACCAAAGTTCACTGCTGGCTAAGCCCGTTCTTTTCATCAACAATTACCTGAGCGAGCCCGGACGGGCGAAGGGTGGACTTTATCATTGGGAAAAAGGCAGAGCTGTGGCACATAAGCCCATGGGACAGCCGGATTTTCTGATGACAGAAATCTAATGGCTGAGATTTCACCGTGCGAGCCGTTTTATTCCGGCTGGTCCGGAGGCTCTGCAGCTTAACCAGTCGCGCGAGCGGAAGCATTTGAGCCCGGCCAGGACCGCCGACCCGAGCGATTGTGAGCAAAGCGAACTTTTGAGCGAGGGCGACGGTGCCCGGCAGGGTGCAGACGTTGTCGCTCGCTTGCTCCGCAGCAGCCCCTTCTCGTCTCAGACACGCTCTCTCTTCAGTGCGGCTCCTGATGCGGCTGCACTGGGAACAGGATGCTCACTTTGCTGCGGGTGTGATCGCGAACTCGCTCGAAGGGGCTCTGCTTCGCGTCTCGCTGATTACTGCCAAGCCCGGGCGGGCTTGGCAATGGACCGCAGCGAAGTTTCCTCTAGCCCTCAAGGGCGCGCAGATTCATCGAGACGTTGAGCATCAGCCCGAGGGCAAAATAATTCATCAGCATGGAGGTTCCCCCATTGGAGATGAACGGCAGAGGAATGCCTGTGATCGGCAAAAGGCCCACGTTCATGCCCATATTTTCGATGAAGTGAAAAGCCATGGAAGCAATCAGTGCAACCATCATATAGGCTGATTCCAGATGCTCAGCACTGGCTCTCCATGCCACCTGAAGGGCACGGCAAAGAAAGATGCAGACGAGGATGAGCAAAATGGTGATGCCAATAAAGCCAAGATATTCCGCAATGGCAGAGTAGATGAAGTCAGATTCTTTGACGGGGACATGGACATCGATGCCGCTCTGATTCCCCAGCAGTCCTCCGGAGCTCACGGCCTTGATGGCCTGGTCGATATGGTAGGATTCGCTCATATCCTGACCGGGAAAGAGCAGGAGGAGAATACGGTTTTTCTGACGTTCACTGAGGAAAAATATCCACAGCAGCGGCGCTCCGGCAAAGGCCGCAGCGGCAAAGGCTGTGATGATTTTCCAGGATACTCCCCAGACAAAGAGAGTCAGAAGAAACATGATGACAATGACTGCCGCCGTTCCGAAGTCTGGCTCCATATAAATGAGGAGCAGCGGGATGCCGTAGCAAAGGCCAAGCTTGGCAAAGCCGTGCCAGGGGGCTTCTTCGCCCCGCTTCATACGGGCAAAAAAGCCTGCCGCAACAATCGCGATGGCGATTTTGGCCAGTTCAGAAGGTTGAAAGCTGCCAATAATGGGCAATCGGATCCAGCTGTCTGCGCCGGTCAGACTTTTAAGGGAAAAGCTGTCAATTTTTTCGTAAACCAGAAGTAAACAGGACAGGCCGTATAGAAACCAGCCCAGAAGCTCGAGTGTGGGCTCGTCGAGCATGCATACCAGCAGGGCAAGCAGCAGACCAAAAGTGGCCGCTCCAAATTGTTTGATAAAGTTTTCAGGATAAGATCCGGCACCATAACCGGCCAGCAAAACTTTATTCATCACAAAGAGACCGATCAGGGTAATTAAAAGGACCGGAATCAGCATCCAGTAGTCCATATCGCTGAAATAGCGATCGGCTCGCTTTAAAAAACCACGTTTATTCACGACAGATCCTGCTCCTCTGAAGTCTCCTTATTCAATGAAGCACTTGCTTTTCCCCTGTAAACTGGCGGCATGGGCCTTTCACCCTGCTTCAGTTGCCGCCTCTTTATCAAAATAAGCGCAAGACCGAAAATCACCATGAGCAGTGAGAGCAGGCGGGATACACGAATATTTCCCCACATGAGGGAGTCCACACGAATCCCTTCAACAAAGAAGCGCAGGAGGCCGTAGAACACAAAATACCAGGCCGAGACTTCGAAGACAAACTTTTTCTTTTTGCGCACGTAAAGGAGGATGAAAAAAATCAGGAGGTTGCCCAAAAATTCATAGAGAAACGTCGGATGAACCGGTAGGGCAGGATCGAGTCCATGCCCATAAGCCTCTAGGTAGGCTTGAGTTCTTTCGCTGAACATACCCCAGGGCAGCGTGGTGTTTTCACCAAAGGCTTCCTGGTTAAAGAAATTCCCCCAACGCCCTATTCCCTGGCCCAAGGCAAGATAGGGAGCAAAATAGTCCAGGAGATGCAGAAAATTCATTTTCTTGATGCGGGACATGAGCCAGAATGCCAGAATCCCGCCGATCACTCCGCCGTAATAGGCCATGCCTCCATAACGAGTATTGAGAATACGCAGAGGATTATCGCGAAAGCTTTCCCAGGTGAAAGCCACATAATAGAGACGAGCCCCAATGAGAGAAAAGGGCACGGCGAGGAGAAAGTAATCGAGGAGATCGTCTTCGTCTATGCCAAAACGCCTGGCCTGACGAAGCGCCAGCACAAGAGCCAGCAAAAAGCCAAGGGCAAAGGTGATGCCGTAATAATACACGGCAATGTCGTGCCCGAATAAATGTAGGTTAAAGGCGATGCGATGGATGGGAAGGTTTTCAATGCCTAATCCTGGAAAACTGACGTGGGTGCTGTTCATATTCTTGACGTCCTCTTACCCTTGATATCCGATAAATGAAGGTGTTGTCGTTGTCCGATGTATCCGGACTTTACCTATCTGGAATTTACCATCATGAGCGATATCGGTGCTTCAACTTGAGTGAATGTATTCGTGGTGGCAGAGCCCTGAATATATCCGTCATGTGCCCTGTTCCACCAGTTTAACAGTTTCGTTGTCGTTTAGAAATGAACTTTCCTGTATTCTTGAACTTGCCTGTATTCTTCGGGGTGCTGCTCATGATCGAGCCGGACCTTTTCAAGATCGCTCAGGACCTGGGCCTGCAGGCGTTCTGATGAATGGAAGTTTTGTTCCGGTCGAATAAAACGAAGATAAGTGACGCGAATCGTATCTCCGTAGGATGGACTTTCTTCTCCATAGAGGAAAGATTCGCTACGGGCCAGGCTCGTCTGTTCCACGGTGGGCCGAACACCAATGTTGGAAATCGCCGGACAAATTTTATCATCCCAGCTTACGAGGGAGGCATACACGCCGTAGCGGGGAACGACCATGTCGGGCTGCAGAGCGATGTTGAGCGTGGGGAAACCCAGTCTTCGTCCCAACTTTTTACCCTGGCTCACTTTTTCCACATGTGAAAAAGGCGTAGCCATAAGCCGATTAGCCTCTTCCATCTCCCCTCTGCGAATCATTTCACGAAGCCTCGAAGAAGAAATAATAGCCTCATTATAGCTGCAGTCTTCCATGATGCTCAGGCCAATATGCTCTTTTTTAGCAAAGCGGGCCAGAAGCTGAATATCCCCTTCCGCCTTTTTGCCGTAAGTGAAATTCAGGCCACAAATGGCGTGCCGAACATCCATTTTTTCCCGAAACAGCCAGCTCAGAAAACGTTCTGGCGGAAGATCAAGAATTTCCTTACTGAGCGGAGCCGCCATGATATCTTCAGCTCCGAAATGCCTGAGTGCGGCGAGGCGGTCTTCGCGCATCTGTAAAAGGCCGGGAAAGTGGCGGTTGGGATCAAAGAGAAGGCCGGGCGGATCCAGAAAAGTAAAGACCGTGGGGATCAGCTTTTTCATTTCAGCGATGTTTCGCATTTCCCGGAGAAGGCTCTGATGCCCCAGATGAACACCATCGAAAAAGCCCAGCGCAATCACACGCGGCCCCGCCTTCAAAGGAGCTTCAAGATCGCAAATCAACATTTCTCACCTCCGCCAGACTCCTGCCAACTGTCCTGGGATACGAAGACGCGTTGGCTTCGAATAAGCAGATTTGCGCCATCCACTTCGCTGCGCGCCATCGCCAGACATTTATCCCCTTTAAAAAGCAGAATCCTGGACTCATGTTCAAGCTGTCCAGCAGGGTTGCTAAGACTTTCATCTCCGCTGATTTTTGCTCTCTGCAGACGCTGTGAAAAGTCTTCGGCTGCAAGAGACAAAGCTTTGCCCTGGAGGAGATCGCGGGCTTCAGGCGTACTAAGAGACAGGCGAGGCAGCGTGGGAAAGGCCGAGGCCAGAGGATAAATGAAGCCTTCCTCCCACAATGTCCTGACACAGGCTTCTGAATCGCGATTTAATGCATTGAAACGGTCGAAAAGAGCTTCTGTCGTGCACACACGATCCGATAGGGTGTAAGGACCACATGATGTGCGGCGAAGTTCCCAACAGCAGGCATGCAGGCCGGAACGCTCGCCAATTTCATCAACTAGCGAGCGGATGTAAGTGCCTTTACTGACCCTAGCCTCAGCAGAAAAAAAGAGTTTTCCCTCCGTTTCCTCTTCTCCAGCTTGGTCTCCCTCACCCAAATAGTTGAAGTCCTTCAAATGAACCCTTACAAGGCGTTTTTCGCGCTCCACCTCCTTGCCTTCGCGGGCATAGCGATAGAGCGGGCGACCCTGAACTTTCACCGCAGAATACATGGGCGGGCACTGCCAGAATTCTTCCGGAATCGAAGCGAAAGCCTCGCGCAAGCGATGTTCCGCCTCTCCGCTCTGCGCCATTCTGCGGAGATCCTCAGGAGCTAAACGCTCTGTGATATCCCCTTCACAATCCATGGTGTCGCGGCGCTGACCTGCGGCTCCCAAAAAGCGGTAGCTCTTGTCATAGCCTTCCATAAACTGCACAGCCCCGGTAAAACGGCCGAGACAAACCGGCAGAAGGCCGCTGGCAAAGGGATCCAGGGTACCGCAGTGGCCGATGCGTTTCTGAGCAAAAATACGGCGCAGTCGGGCAATAACGGCGAAAGAGCTGAGGCCCACTTCTTTATCAATAAGTATAATGCCGTCGGTCATTTGGATAGAGCCTGTCTTGCCTCAGCGAGAATTTTTTCAAGCTGCTCCTCCGGGGAGCGTCCAAGTAAGGGCAGTGACGCGCCGGAAGCCCGCATGTGGCCCCCGCCTCCCCATTTTCTGGCCAGAGAAGAACAATCAAAGGCTTCGGAACTGCGCAGATTGATGCGCAGCACCTCCTGTCCCTGTTCTTCTGTGAGCCGTATAAATAAGGCAAGATCGGTGCCTCTGACTTCGCGCAGATCAGAACAGATGCCAGCAAGATCCTCATCGCTCGCCCCACAGCTGAGCATATCCTCCCGCTTGAAGAACACCCAGGCAAGTCGACCGTCTTTTTCCCAGCAAGCCCGGCTGTAGGCCAGCCCTTTGGCTCGAAGTTCGGATAGAGGATGGGAGGCAAAAAGAGCCTCGGCAAGGGGGGCGATTTTCACGCCAATTTGACGCAGAGTCGCCATGCACAGGTAACTGTCAACGCCAGTATTGCTGTAACGCAGACCTCCTGTATCGGTATAAAGGCCCAGGGCAAGTGAGGTGGCCATTTCCAGATCAAAGAGATCCTTCTTCAGAAGCCGGGAGAAGGCCGCAGCCAGCAGGACGATCATCTCTGAGGTCGATGAGCGCCCGGCTTCAATCCACTCACGCTCAGCAGGCTGAGCCTCAAAAAGATGATGGTCGATAATGAATCGAGGCATCAGAGCCTCAAAGCATTTTTCGCGGCGGCCGAGGCGAGAAGCCTCATGACAGTCTAAAACGAAGAGTGCGCCAACGGCTTTGCATTCTGCCAGCAGCCTGGCTTCTTTCTCAGGCTCAGGCGGCCACAGTTCCGCTTCTGTCCATTGGGGCAAAAGGCGATAGCTTTCCTGAACTTCCTCATCAAGGAAAAGGCGAGCATGATAGCCCGCCTTTGTCAGTATCCTTTTCAATCCCAGGCAGGAGCCGATGGCATCGCCGTCCGCCCTGACGTGCGGCATGATCCAGAGCTCAGATGCAGGGGGAATCTCCTGGAGAATTCGAGCGGCCAGCTCTAAAGCTCTCTCATTGCTTAAGTCCCACATGTTCTCAGTCCCTATCTCGCAGAACTTTATCCCTGGCTTCATCTTCCGCACGCACCTGGTCGATAAGCGCGGACATCTGCTGTCCGATCTCAATGGACTCATCCAGATGGAAACGCAGTTCCGGAGCCACACGCAGGCCCATTTCATGCGCGACTTTGCTGCGCAAAAAGCCGTTGGCTTTATCCAGAGCCGTCATCATATCCTTTTTTTCAGTCTCACCGCCGAGGCAGCTCACCTGGATATCTGCATACGCAAGGTCACGGCTCAGCTTCACATGGGTGACAGAAGATATCTTCGGCATGCGCGGGTCTTTCATTTCGCTTCGTATGGCTTCGGCCAGAATTTTGCGAATTTCCTCCGCAACACGTTCAGCTCGTTCTTTACTCATGGCTATGTCCTTTCTTCGGGAAGTCCGCAGTTCAAGTTCTGGCCACTTCGTTCATACGGTACATTTCGATGATATCGCCAGGTTTAATGTCGTTGTAGCGCTCAATGCCAACTCCACATTCATAGCCCTGGGCCACTTCACGTGCATCGTCTTTAAAGCGCTTCAGTGAGGAGATATTGCCCTCATGAATAACGATGCCGTCGCGCACCAGGCGGAGCTTGGCATTACGCTGGATTTTGCCATCGGTCACATAGCAACCGGCAATGGTGCCCACTGAAGAAACCTTGTAGGTTTCGCGCACTTCCGCGTGGCCCAGAATTTCTTCTTCTATGGTCGGTGCAAGCATGCCCGTAAGGGCCGCCTGCATATCTTCTATGGCGTCGTAAATCACGCGATAGAGGCGAATATCCACGTTGGCATCTTTAGCCATATCTTTGACATTCGCCGCGGGACGCACATTGAAGCCGATGATAATGGCATCGGAAACATCCGCCAGACGCACATCAGATTCAGTGATAGCTCCGACCGCACCGTGGATCACCTTGAGTTTCACCTCGTCATTAGAAAGCTTCTCAAGAGACTGGGTCACCGCTTCTACAGAACCCTGCACATCCGCTTTAATAATAATGTTGAGTTCTTTGGTTTCGCCTTCACTCATCTGTTCGAAGATGTTGTCCAAAGACACTTTGCTGTTCTTCCTGAGCTGACGCTCTCTCTCTTCGTCGCGACGACGTTCCACCAGACTGCGGGCCACACGCTCATTTTCGACTTCGTAAAAGATATCGCCATCTTCAGGAACATCCGGCAGGCCAAGAATTTCAACTGGTACAGAGGGACCCGCTTCTGTGATGGGTTCACCATGCTCATTCATCATGGCACGGATATTGCCGATAAGGGTTCCCACCACCAGCGTATGACCCGTATGCAACGTGCCGCGCTGAACCAGAACGGTGGCAATAGCCCCGCGGTTTTTATCCAGACGTGCTTCGATAACTGTCCCCTTGGCCTGACGATTGGGGTTGGCCTTAAGTTCCAGAATATCTGCCGTCAGGATAACCGTCTCAAGCAGCTCTTCCATATTTTCGCCTGTCTTGGCTGAGACCGGCACCATGGTGACATCGCCGCCCCATTCAGGAGCGAGCAGGCCCTGAGCAGCCAGTTCCTGTTTAACTCTGTCAATATTCGCGCCCGGCTTATCAATTTTGTTGATCGCCACAATAATCTCTGTTTCGGCAGCTCTGGCGTGGTGGATTGCTTCAATCGTCTGAGGCATAACCCCATCGTCCGCAGCCACAACCAGAATGGCGATATCCGTCACCTGAGCTCCACGTGCACGCATGGCTGTAAAAGCTTCGTGTCCAGGAGTATCGAGGAAGGTAATCTTCTTACCCTTGACTTCAACCTGATAGGCGCCAATATGCTGGGTGATGCCGCCCGCTTCTCCGCGAGCCACATGCGTCTCACGAATCCAGTCGAGGATGGAGGTTTTACCGTGGTCGACGTGTCCCATGACCACCACAACCGGGGGACGCTCCTGAAGATCCTCGGGCTTATCATCGGAATCGTCAAAGAGAATATCTTCTTCTTTGATCTCGACAATTTTTTCCGCTTTAATCTCAAACTCACCGGCGATCACTTCGGCGGTATCATAGTCAATTTCCTGATTGACCGTCGCCATGACACCATAATTCATCAGTTTTTTAATCACTTCAGCACTGGTTTTCTTGAGTAATTCAGCCAGTTCCTTAACCGTCATCTGTTCTGGCAGCTTCACCTGGGTAAGCACAGCCGTCGGCGTTTTGGCTTGAGGTGCAAGCTCCCCGCGGCGCGCTTTTCGGCGACTGCGGCGCAGTGTTTCTTCAGCAAAATCCAGTTCCTGGCTGTTGCCAAACTCGTGTAAATCAAAACGGTCGCGATCGCCCTTCTGACGATGGGCCGCATAAGAACGGCGGGACTCGCTCTTCTTGTCAGCGGCGAGATCCGGAGCATCGTTGAAGCTTCTGGCTTTCTGCGGTTTGGGTGAACGAGTGCGGCGAGGCGTCTCTTCCTCATCCTTGTCCTTACCCATACCGCCGCTCATGTTGTCACGGAAGCCGCCCTTATTGAAGCGTCCTCCACCGCTGCCAAAAGACCTGCCACCCTGGGAACCTGCGCCAAAGCTGCGGCCCCGGCTCTGAGAGCTGCCGCCAAAACTTCTGCCCTGGCCACTGGAATAGCTGCCCGGGCGCTGCTCTTTAAAGGCCGGAGTGGCAGAATCTTTGCCCAGATAACTCCCCTTCTGAGGACGGAAAGGTTTCTTTCCACTGCGTTCCATGTAAGATTTATAGAGTTCAGGGTCCATGCGAACCTCGCGTTCCTGACTCTTTTCTCCACGGTTTTGTGAGGGCGTCGCAGAGCGTGAAGGAACTTTATCACCAAGATCAGGGACCTGAGTCGCTTTTTCGTTTTTCTCACGGCTTTGTGCAGCATCTGCCGGAGCATCACCTGTAACCGGAGGAGCCACCGGCTCGGTTTTTTCCTCCCGAGTCTCCGCTTGTGCTACAGCTTCTGCTTTTTTCGTCGGAGCAAGCTCCGCTGCAGCTTTGGCCTTTTCAGGTCCAACGGTCGTGTCTTGCTGAAGGGTTTTGGCCGGTTCAGCGGTTTTAACCTCTGCCGTTTGCGGTGCGGCCGATTTAACGGGCCTGGTCTTAGCAGCGGTAGCAGCTTCTTCTCGCACTTCTGACGTCGCAGCGGACGGTTTATTTTCAGACGCGGCAGCACCTTTCCCGGGAAGTTTCTCCGCCTGAGCTTTCGTCTTTACAGGCTTGTCTTCGACAGATGAGATCGTTTTTGCCTTCACTTCAGCTTTCGGGCTTTCCACCTGTGGAGACTTCTCAACACTAACAGAAGGCTCCGTCTTCGGACTTTGCGCCGGAACTTCTGTCACGGTTTCCACAGCCGGGCTGAGCACAGGGGCCGCTTTCTCAGGCTGGCCAGGTTCCGCTTTATCCGGGACTGAAGGTTCCTTCTCACCAAGGTCGCTTACCTCGGTTTTATCTTTATGCGGGGTGATTTTTTTCTTGACGGCCTTAATCACTCCGGTAATCATGCGACCAGAAACCCCCTGAACAGACACTTTAGGTCCATTCGCAATCTTCGGGGGCTGAGATTTACCCTCGGAGCGGGCCACAATGGCTTCGACCTCAGCCTTTACTTCCGCTTCGATTTTCTTATCAACGGGCGGCTTTGGCTGAGGCTGTTGATTTATTTGATCTTTCGCATCATCTTCGCGAATAAAGCCGGCTCTCAGACCGGAATCTGCTTCTTCTCTTTTGATCATTTCACTTGACCTCCGCTCAGTTCTCGCAGCTCGTTCATTTTCTGACTATGATCTTCACAAGGCTCATACACTCTCAAGGCCTTCAAACGTATTTCTTTTGCCAATTGCTCCTCCACGACAGCACAAAGAGCCGTACCACGGCGGCCTATGCGGCGGCCGAGTTCATTTTTATCCGTCTTACGCAGAAAAATCAAGGGGAAGACCGCGTCTCCTCTGCGCAGACGTTTCAGACTACCCGGACTGATATCTGCCGCGGCACAAAGCAGGCCGCTTTTTCCGGAAGCTTTCAGGGCAAGTACAGCTTCCATACCGGAAACAAGTCCGCCAGCCCGCTCCGCAAGCCCAAGTAAAGAAAGAACCTTTTCCTCATTCCGGGCTGTGGTGGGCTGAAGCAAAATCAGCTTAGCTTCCTCGTCAGCTTTACGGAGAACAGCCAGAGCGGCTGTGCGCTTTTCGTCGACCGGTTCTGCTGACTTCACAACACTTCTGTCTGCTACTTTATCGGCTTGAGCCTCACGTGCACTCTGCATCGCTAAAAGGAGCTCCTGGCTATCTTCAGCCAGCCGAAACGGGAGTTTTTTTCCACTTAAAACCCGCTTCAGGCAGCTTTCTTTTGTGCAGAGGTAGAGCCCTCTGGCCTGAGCTTTCCGGCTAAGGTCCAGAGCCCAGCTGCCATCCTTACGTTCAGTAAGGCGCAGCAGAGACTTTTGGGGAAAACGTTCACGGCAGATGGCACACATGCGTTCTGCTGTTTTCCGTTTTTTATTTTCTTGCGGATGATCTTTCACAAGCCTCCTACAGAGCCGGGCAAGGCTCAAAATATAACTACCGTCCAGTACGGCTATTAAGGCTGATCTTCAGTCGCAGCTGGCGTTTCAGGACGCTCAGATACAGCTTCTGCCTCAGTGCCTTCAACCTGAGCCGTCTCAACCTGTGGTTGCTCCGCTTCATCAGAACCAAGTTCAGCTTGCTTCGCGGTTACTTCCTTCGCTGGTTCAGCATTTTCCTGCTGCGTCGCCTCGGCGTTCTCCGCGGATTCATTGTCTGCACCCGCCTCAAGCATTGCCGCATCAAAGCGACGCATCAGCTGTTCCTGAATCAGATCATGATACTGACTTTCGCTCTTAATATCTATTTTCCAGCCCGTGAGTCGTGCCGCCAGTCTGGCATTCTGGCCTTCACGGCCAATCGCCAGGGAGAGCTGGTGATCCGGCACCACCACGCGGGCTGCCTTGTCTTCGTCAAAAAGATCCACACGGACCACTTTTGCCGGCGAGAGGGCATTTGAAAGGAAGTTGACAATATCCGGATCCCACTCGATGATGTCGATCTTCTCACCATGCAGTTCGTCGATCACGGCCTGGACACGAATACCACGCTGACCAACGCAGGAGCCGACGGCATCAACGTTAGGATCTTTGGAACTGACAGCGATCTTGCTGCGCGAGCCTGCTTCGCGGGAAACCTCCACGATCTCCACGATACCGCTGCCAATTTCCGGAACTTCCTGCTCAAAAAGCCGACGCACCAGATTAGGGTGGCTCCGGGAAACATAGATCACCGGGTGACTGCGGCGTTCATCCACCTTCAGGATGTAAAAGCGCATGCGCTGATTAAACTCATAGCTGTCCAGACGGGACTGCTCGTTGCGAAGAAGTACCGCTTCGGCACGACCAATATCAACAATCACTTCGCGGCGATCCCGACGCTGCACTACGCCGTAAGCCAACTGACCCACGCGGCTGGAAAACTCATTGTGAATGCGCTCACTCTCCGCCTCGCTGAGGCGCTGATTGATCACACTCTTGGCGGTCTGGGCAGCCAGACGGCCAAATTGGTCTTTATTCACGACCATGGCGATGTAGTCACCAGGTTCAAAATCCGGATTATAGGCCACAGCTTCTTCGAGGGCGATCTGAGAATCTGGATCTTCCACTTCTTCGACAATTTCCTTCATCACCTCAACCCACATTTCGCCGGTTTCACGATCGACCACGCCACTGATATTTTCGTTATTCCTGGCACTCGGCACTTCTCGTTTATAGGCTGAGACAAGAGCTTCTTCAATAGCACTGAAGAGCACCTCGGCATCAATACCCCGCTCTTTTTCAAGCAGTTTGATGGCTTCAATAAATTCGACGTTCATCCCGATTTTTCCACTCCTTTGGCCCTTTGGCCTGTCGCAGGTTACGCTGAGCGCTCCCCTGCTGTTGCAATACACAGCTTATTGATCAGAAAATCCGCAGTTCACGCTACTGGATTTCAATGCTTCTTTTTACCTGAGCCAGTTCCTCTCGTTTTAACGAAAGTTCTTCACCAGACTCCGTCTTCACCTTGAGAGCTGTTTCATCAGCCTCGAGAAGAAGGGCGTGCAGGACTTTACTCCCCTGCCGTTTCGTATAAAAACTGATATCGACCCACTCATTCAAATGAAGGAGAAAGTCGCGCAGCTCTGTCAGCGGCCGTTCCAGTCCAGGAGAGCTGACTTCCAGAAAATCATGACGGCTCTCACCCATGGCATCGATCTGCGGATCGACCTTATGGCTGACACGCTCGCAATCATCAATTCCAACGCCGCCGCGTTTATCAATGATCAGGCGCAGGATCATCTTCCCATTCTCACGCAGAAGCCGCAGATCGAGAAGCTCTGCGCCCTCCTCCCGAACACTGTCTTCAAGACTTTTCAGGAGTTTTTCTTCGTATTCATTGCGTTTGCTCAATTCTGGATCCAGCCTTTCAGTCGCTTTGAACAGATTCTTCGCAAAAGCTTTTTCCAAAAAAGAAGAGCGGGTTTCCCCGCTCTCGAAGATCAGATCTAGCGATAGCTTATTAAGTATATCAGCTCAAATCATCGCTTGCAAGACTTTACGGCCCTTTCAAACAGACGCAAGGCCTATTTTTTCAAAGCATCGCGAATTTCTTCAAGCAACTGAACTTCTTCAGATTTAGCCGGAGCTTCTTCCACAGCCTCAGGTGCTTTGTGCATCTTGTTGATCGCCTTGACCATGAGGAAAATGCAAAATGAAATCATGATAAACTTGATGATCGTATCGATCACTGAGCCATAACTGAGGGCAACTTCCGGCTGTACCACCTCTCCACCTTCAAGAACGGCATTTTTCAGGACGATCTTCAAATCGGAAAAATCAATCCCCGCCGTAGCAAGACCGATGAGCGGTGTGATGATGTTCTCTACAAGTGAATCTACGATTGCTTTAAAAGCTGCGCCCATGACAAGACCGACGGCCATGTCAATGACATTGCCACGCATGGCAAATTCTTTAAATTCCTTAAGCATCTTATTTAATCTCCTGTGAATCAAATGCTGAAAATGACTTAATACTTGATATAAGAACGAACCTCGTCACTCAGTTTGTCGGGTTCTTCACTAATGGTCAGCGTGATGTTCACATGCGATTTCTCGGCCAGATCATTTAGTCTGCTCATAAAAGGCGCCAGAGCATCAGGATTTTCCTCTTTGGCTACTTTATAGATGCTATCGATATAAATATGAGAAATATCGTAATCCTTGGCATTCATTCCGGCGATAAAAGCGAAGAGTTCATCAAAGCCGCTGACAGGATACTCCTGAATATCGATCAGACGCACCGTGTAAGGTACGACGCTGTCAAAGCGTTTGCCATTTTCGATGCAGACGATATTACTGTCTGAGCGGCTTGAGGCATCTGTTATCTCCTTGACAATTCTGGCTGTTTTGCCGGAACCCTTATGCCCAACGATAGCATTAATCATAGCGTGCACAACCTTTCTCCATGTGGAACCGCGCGGGCGGTTATAAGCTTGGAATAATTATAGCTTATTCCCCGGGAACAAGACAAACGGCAGTTTGACGGTTTACTTTATTGGATAGCCATCTTAATAAGCTTTCCTTGTCTCTTTCTGTCAACGTGATCCCAAAATGCTTGAAGAAGCCGTAGATTTTATGAGAATTAAAAGCGTTTGAAAAAAATTGCTACCAAAAATGCTACCAAAAATAAATTTATTCAGAGTTCGTATAAAATGAAAAGCCCCGTAACCCTTGAGCTACGGGGCTTTTAACTTGGAGCCTGCTGACGGACTTGAACCCCCGACCTGCTGATTACAAATCAGCTGCTCTACCAACTGAGCTAAGCAGGCAAGCTAAAATATTTTAGCGAAAAATGAACGTTTTGGCAAGAACACAGAGATCCGAGCCTGAATTTTTTGATGAGCCTTCTCAGATGGGAATAAGTGAGGCCAGCTCCTGAGGGCTGAGGCGGTAGATTTTATCGCCAAAGGAGGCTTGCTCCAGGGCCTTTAGGACGGCTTCGCGCTTGAAGTCCACCCCTTGAAGCGTCTCCTGCAGTTCTCCATCTTTGAGGGCGGCAAAAAAATCGCCTTGCAAGTCGGCCCGGCTGATTTTTCCATGGACCACGGAGAGCAGGAGTTTGACATGTCCTCCGGGAAAGTGGCCGCTGAGTTCGAGAGAAAATTCGGGATTCTTTCCCCAGATGGCTTCCGCACTGTGATATTTGCTTTCTCCCAGACGTTGGGCTTCGGCCTTATCTGCAGCACTGAGTTCATAAATTTGCACTTTTTCCGACGTCCTTCCTCCGCTCGCAAGATAAGCGGCCAAAGTGTCGCCAAAAGCTTCAGTGCTCATATTTTTATGCTCTGGAGGAAGGCAGTCACGCAGATTGACGACACGTTCGCGCACGGATCGGATGCCCTTGCTGATGAGTTTGTAATCCTGCACCGTCGTACTCGCCACCATCTGCTCGATATTGGTATCAAACAATATCGATCCGTGATGGACAACAAAGCCATCCTGTTTATACTGAGCGCAGCCGGAGAACTTTTTTCCGGCCACGACAAGGTCGTTGCGTCCATTAAATTCGGCGGGAATGCCCAGTTCACGCAGAGCTTTAATCACAGGTTCGATAAACTGGGCAAATTCAATTTCGCTGCCATTCTGAGCCTGTATAAAACTGTATTGGAAGCTTCCAGGATCCGTATAAATGGTTCCCCCTCCGGACATGCGCCGGACGATATGGATGTTCTTCTCCTTTGCGTAAGCCGTATTGATTTCGCTCAAAGCATCCTGATAACGGCCCAGCATCAAGGCAGGCTCAGTCCTCCAAAGAAGAAAGACCCGCTTGTCGCGCCATTTCTTTTGCTGCACAAAGAGCGATTCAAGCCCAAAATTATAGTAAACATCGAGTGAGTTATTGGGAACATAAACGATAGGAATACTCATGCTTCAGAACCCTTCTTCCCTTCACGGGCACGTACCGCTTCAAGCGCTTCTTCCGCATGATAGGAGCTTCGCACCAGAGGACTTGCCGCGACATAAGCAAAGCCGGCTTCCAGCGCCATCTCCCGATAGCGGGCAAATTCCTCCGGGCTGACATAGCGCTCAACCGGCAAATGTTCTTCAGAGGGGCGCAGGTACTGGCCAAGGGTCAATACATCTGTCCCGGCAGCAACGAGATCCTGGAAGAGAGCTTTCATCTCTTCGTCGGTCTCACCCAGGCCAAGCATCATGCCGCTTTTAATCACCATTCTTTCGGCCTCCGGATGAGCTGCCTTCTGAGCTTCCGCATAGTCGCGGGCCCGACGCAGAAGCTGTAGTGTCACCTCATAGTTGGCCGAGGGCTGAACTCTGGAATAGAGTTCTCTGACCGTCTCAACATTATGGTTCAAAACCTGAGGACCGGCCTCAAGGACCATCATTAAAGCCTCTTCACTGCCACGAAAATCAGGAATAAGCACCTCGACAGAAGCCTCTGGAAGAGTGCTGTGCAAAGCACGGATCACCTTGGCAAACTGTGCAGCGCCGCCATCAGGCAGATCATCTCGATCGACAGAAGTGACCACCACATGCCAGAGGCCAAGAGCTTTGGCGGCCTCAGCCAGGTGCTGCGGCTCTTTCTCATCAACAGCTTCCGGTTTGCCGTGGGATACATCACAGAAACGGCAATTCCTTGTACAGTGCGCTCCGAGAATCATGAAGGTCGCGGTATGACGCTCATAGCACTCCCCCATATTGGGACAACGGGCCTCACGACAGACCGTATGGAGATTTAGTCTGTCCATCAGTTCAACCACTTCATGCGTTTTTTCAGGATTGAGGTTCACCCGCAGCCATGCAGGCTTCGGCTTAAACGTCACTTTTGTGGGAAAGTTTTTATCATCTCCCGGCCTGTCTTTCTGACTTTCGCTATGAATGTTATTTTGATTATTAGTTTTACTCATTTCACCAATTTACAGACCTGGGCTAATATAAGGCACCGGCTGATCACTTTGCTTTTCGAGAGCCGCTTCAGCTTAATGGACTCAGTCGGCTACTTCTATCTCGGCAACAACTCGACCGGGGAGGACTTCCTCACCTTCCTGAACCAGAATTCGGCTGAGTCGGCCGCTGGCTTCTGCTTCAATTTCACTTACGACTTTGTCGGTTTCGACCTCGAAAAGAGCTTCGCCTTCTTCTACAGAGTCGCCCACTCCCTTATTCCAGCTGACGAGAACAGCTTGCTCCATTTTCGCTCCAAGTTTAGGAACGCAAATTTCTTTAATCATCCTATTTCCTCCCGGCTTTTCATAAAAACCGCTGTGCACCAAAACACACAGCTCAATTATTCTAGTCGAAGTAGGTCTTCTGAGGCAAGCAGGCTGCGCCGGCCAGCTGTCTTACAGGGACGTTGGGCGGAAAAGGCCTGCGAGCAAAGAAGCGGCAGCAGATGCCTCTAAAAACTGCAGGGCCTGACGAAGCTCTGGGCCGTATAGCCGTACAGACTGCAAACTCTGACAGATGGCCGTGGCTTCAGAAGCGCTGAGCGGAGTTGAAACATCAGGATACGAGTCCTTCGCCTGTGCACAAGTGATTTTGCTGATACTTCCGCGTTCGACGAGCAGGGAAAAGTCCCAGCCCCGCCACTGTCGTTTGAGGGAAAATTTAGCGCAGCGCTCCATATTCCAGGCTCGCGTGAGATAACGACTTTGCTCCAGTTCAGCAGCTTTTTCGAGCAGGATTTCAAGTCTGGTGAGAGGAAGACTCTCCTGCTCGCTCTGTAAAAAATCGCTGAGGCCCTGGGCAAAAGCCTCAAAGCTCATGGGCGCTTCCAGATAATCAGAGAGATTAGCGACGTCTGCCTGATTCGACTCCACAGAGCGCGAGATCAGTCCATCTTGTCTGTGATGCAACATAGTGCCGAGTACAGTTAATTCGCTGTCAAAGAGCAAAGTGCCGTGCTCAAGAATGACTTCTTTATCAAGGGCCTGGGCATTACCGGAAATCTTTTTGCCTTTAATACGCAAATCGCTGGGGCCACTTAATTCGGCCGCAATATGAAGACTTTGTAAGTAGGCGATAACCGGTTCGAGAAAAGCTTGAAAGTTTAAGATCAATTTTTCCTGACGCTTCTCAATAAAACTAAAATTGAGGTTGTTCAGATCATGGTAAACAGCCCCGCCGCCACTGAGTCTTCGCACAATGGGAAGTCCACTCTTTTCCGCCTCCAACCAGTCGATTTCACGAAAGGCATTTTGGCTGCGCCCGATAATAAGCGAAGGCTGGTTGACGTAAAAATAACTCAGCCCATCCAGCCCCAGTTCCGGCAAGCTGCGGAAAAGCACTTCTTCCAGGGCAAGGTTGAAGCTTGGCCGCTGTGAACTTGAAAAGTAAAAGGCTCGTTTCATATATATTCCCTCAACAAGCTAAACGTTCAGCTCTTGAAACTGCCATGAAAAAAGCGGCCGAAGCCGCTTTATCATAGAACATCTCAGGACAAAAGCCTCAGGCTTTTTTCTCATTCAGATGACGAACTAGCTGGGACTTTTTACGTGACGCACGGTTTTTATGAATGAGGCCACGGGAAACCGCCTGATCCAGTTTTTGACCGGCCAGTTTGACGCTCTCAGCCATATCATCCGCAGAGGCATCCAAAGCGACCTGGGCTTTTTTGAGCACAGTCTTCAATTCACTCTTTTTGTTTTTATTGAACTCCGCCTTGCGATCATTAGATGCAACACGTTTAATCGCCGACTTAATATTGGGCATTTGCTTTCACCTCCTGCGCATGATTTGCTGCCTCAAAAAAAGGCGCCTAAGAATAATAGCAAGTCAGAATGAAGAAATCAAGGGCTATTTCACTTGCTTACTCCACAGAGTTCCCCTTCTCGTCTCAGACACCCTCTCTCTTCAGAGCGGCTCCTGATACCGCTGCACTGGGAAGAGGATGTTCACTTTGCTGCAGTTGTGATCGCGAACTCGCTCGAAGGGGCTCTATTTCGCATCTCGCTGGAGCACTCAATGAGCCCGCCCTGGTGCGCTGTTCGCACGACCTCACTTGCTGTTGCTCACCTCATACTGTGTCGAGCGTATTAAATTTATCCATGATGTTCAGAGCCAGGCCTGTGCCAATGGCCACGCAGGAAATCGGATCCTCAGCAATGATGACTTCAACTCCGACTTTCGTGGAAAGCATGCGATCTAAACCGTAGAGCAGCGCTCCACCGCCCGTCATCAGAATGCCGCGCTGGGAAATGTCCGCCATCAGTTCCGGAGGCGTTCTTTCGAGGACCGAGTGAACCGCTTCAAAAACCTGGCTGACCGGTTCTTCCAAAGCCTCAAGCATTTCCGTCGAGGTAATGTTTAAGGTTGCCGGCATGCCCGTAATCAGATTGCGGCCGCGCACTTCCATGGAAAGTTCTTCCTCTCTCGGATAGGCGCAGCCGATGTTTTTCTTTAAATCCTCTGCAGTAGGATCTCCAATTAAAACGTTATGTTTGCGGCGAATGTATTTGATGATGGCCTCGTCAAATTTATCTCCGGCCACGCGCAGCGAGCTGTCCACCACAGCTTCACAGAGAGAAATCACCGCAATATCGGTCGTCCCGCCGCCAATGTCAAGGATCATCGAGCCTGACGCCTGAGTAATATCGATACCGGCGCCGATGGCAGCCGCTATCGGTTCGCGGATGAGGTAAACATCTTTTGCGCCTGCATGGCGACAGGCATCTTCGACAGCTTTCTGCTCCACTCCAGTGATCACACTGGGTACACAAACGACTATGGTCGGCTTAAAGTATCGTGCCAGAAAGCCGGTGCAAACACGGCTGATAAAGGCTTTCAGCATCACCTCAGTAACTTTAAAATCTGAAATAACTCCATCTTTCAGCGGACGTATCGCTTCAACCTGATTTGGTGTACGGCCGAGCATCAAGGCAGCTTTCTCGCCGACCGCCAGCACTTTTCCTGTTCGTGAATGGACTGCAACCACGGAGGGTTCGTGCAAAACGACACCTTTTCCGTGGACATAAATCAGGACCGAGGCAGTACCAAGATCGATCCCGATATTCATTCCCAATCCCATTGGAACCCTCAATTCATATATAGAAAGGCGGCATCACAGCACCGCCGCTTTTGGTCATATAGCCTTATCATGATACAATAGGCTATTAAGGAGCGCAAGGCAAAGTCACTTGAAAAATACGTTCAGAATAAGCTCAAATGGCTTATTCTGAGGGCTTTTCCCTGAGTCGGAGGTATCCAAGGCATGCTGAAATTTCTGGCCATTTTATTTATGACTCTGGATCACATCGGCGCATATTGGGGCATGGCCATGAGTCCAAAACTTTATTTATTCTTGCGTGTTGTTGGTCGTCTCGCCTTTCCTATTTTTGCCTGGGAACTTGCTCTGGGTTTTCGCCGAACTCACAATTTACTTAAATATGCCCTGCGTCTTTTTGCGCTCGCAGTTGTCAGTCAAATGCTCTTCAATCCTATCATGGAACGGCAGTTGCTCGAACCGCACCCCAATGTTCTTTTCACTCTCTCGCTGGGTCTCGTGCTGCTGACAGCCTGGGAAATGATTTTCAGGGGCCGCCGCGACCTGCTCATCAGGATGCAGCCTATCCAGGAAGGCGGCGGCATTCTTGATCCCTGGCATTTCCGCTTTAACCCCGGTTTCAGCCTCAATCCGGTTCTGGCCATAAGCCTGGGGCTTTTCTTTTTCATTCTCAGCTTTGCTGCGGCCATTTACTTTGATCTTGACTACGATGTCTACGGCCTTCTCACCATTTTGCTTTTTCATCTCGCTTTGAACGAGTCTGAAGGTCAGGTGGCTTCCACGGCCATGATCAGTTTTGCCTTTCTGAACATTATTTTTGTCTGTGGTTCTACCGTTCTCCACGATTATAAGCTGCTGCCGAGCGACGTCTTTTATTGGTCGGCAACCCAGGGCTTTTCTCTTTTTGCCCTGCCCCTGATTTTTTCGATAAAAGAAAAGGACAAAAAGCCTTCCCTGCTGCAAAGGAGCTTTTTCTATTTCTATTACCCTCTGCATATCCTGCTTATTCTTTATCTTCGTACAAAATTATTTTAGGGCGACACCGCCTGAACTGCTGACAACAGCTGATGAATTCAGCTGACTTTATGTCGCTCCCCCTCCTGATTCTGCTATACTCTGAAATATGCGAAAAAATCTTCGAGAATTTCGAGGTGAATTTTATGAAATACTCTGGCAAAACCGATGCCAAATGGCAGCAGCGCTGGCAGGAAGAAAAGCTTGCCGCCTTTGATCCGAAACGCATGAAGGATAAGCTTTATGTGCTCGAAATGTTTTCCTATCCTTCCGCCGCAAAGCTTCACGTGGGTCATTGGTACAACTACAGTCTGACCGACAGCTACGCCCGCATGAAAAAAATGCAGGGCTACGAAGTTTTCCAGCCCATGGGTTTTGATGCTTTCGGTCTCCCTGCCGAAAATTATGCCATCAAGACAGGCATTCATCCGAAAGATTCAACGATGGAAAACGTAGCCACCATGGAAAAACAGCTTAAAGCCATGGGAGGCATGTTTAACTGGGATCACGAAATCGCCACCTGCACCCCCGAATATTACCGCTGGAATCAGTGGCTTTTCCTCCAGCTCTACAAGAAAGGCCTGGCCTATCGTAAAAATGCGCCGGTGAACTGGTGTCCCCATTGTCAGACGGTCCTTGCAAACGAGCAGGTCATGGCCGATGGCAGCTGCGAGCGCTGTCACAGCCTGGTCAGCAAAAAGAACCTCACTCAGTGGTTCTTTAAAATTACCGATTACGCTCAGGAATTGATCGATGGATTGGATACTCTGGATTGGCCTGAGCGCACCAAAAAAATTCAGATCAACTGGATTGGCCGTTCAGAAGGCGATGAGCTTTGTTTCCACGCCGAAAAAGACGGTGAGCTGCTCCTTGGAGAAGATGGAAAAGCGTTGGAGTTGCGGGTATTTACAACTCGTGCCGATACTTTTCTTGGTGTCAGCTACGTAGTGGTCGCGCCGGATAGCCCGCTCTGCGAACAGCTCACCAGCGAGGCTGAACGTGAAAAAGTCCTCGCTTATCAGGAAAAAACTCGTCATCTCAATGAAATTGACCGCATGTCCACAACGCATGAGAAAACGGGCGTCTTTACCGGTTCTTTTGCCATTCACCCCATCAGCGGAGAACGCGTCCCCATCTGGGCCGCTGACTATGTCATCGGAAGCTATGGCACCGGCGTCGTCATGGCCGTTCCTGCCCACGACGATCGTGATTTCGCCTTTGCACAAAAGCACAACCTGCTGATCAAGAGAGTGATCGGCCCGGCCGATGGATCGCAGCCCGAGCTGCCCTTCTGTGATGACGGCATTTTATTGAACAGTGGAAAATACGATGGTTTGTCTTCGGCAGAAGCACGGCACGCCATCGTTGCTGATCTGGCCAAAGAGGGCAAGGCCAATCATAAAATCAACTACCGTCTGCGCGATTGGCTGGTCTCCCGTCAACGCTACTGGGGCACACCCATCCCCATTATTCACTGTGAACACTGTGGCGAGGTCCCGGTTCCCGAAGAGGAGCTCCCTGTGCTTCTCCCCTACGACGTGGAATTTGCCCCGCACGGCGACTCCCCTTTGAAAAAGCATGAAGGCTTCATGCACTGCAAGTGCCCGAAATGCGGTGGGGATGCTCTGCGTGACCCGGATACCCTGGATACTTTTGTGGATTCTTCCTGGTATCAGTTCCGCTATGTGGACAACCACAACGACCAGGCCATCTTTGACACGGCTAAAGTTGACGCCCTCTGTCCTGTCGATGTCTATGTCGGCGGACCTGAACACGCTGCCATGCACCTTTTGTACGCCCGTTTCATTACCAAAGCGCTCAGAGATATGGGGCTGCTCCACTTTGACGAGCCTTTCCGCCGCCTGATCCACCAGGGGGTTATCCTTGGACCTGACGGCAACCGCATGTCAAAGTCCAGAGGCAATACCATTTCTCCGGATCCCTACGTTGAAAAATACGGCAGCGACATTTTCCGCCTCTATCTGGCTTTCGGCTTTGCCTACACCGAAGGAGGCCCCTGGAATGACGACGGCATTCGGGCTGTGGCTAAATTTGCTGCGAGAGTAGAAGAACTCGTCGATGAAGGGATCAGCGAGGGCTGGTTGAAAAAGGCCGATCAGGGCTTTGACGAGGCCACACTCACGAGTGAGGATCGAGAGCTCCTTTACTGGCTTAACCGAAGCATCAAGGGCGTTACCGAAGACGCGGAAAAATTTCAATTTAACACGTCGATCGCCCGCATCATGGAACTGATGAATGCGATTAGCGTGTATCGCGCATTAAAGTCTGCCAAGCCAGAACTTTTGAACCACGCCGCACATGTGCTGGTTCTGCTGCTTGCCCCCTTTGCCCCTCATTTCTGTGAAGAACAGGCCGAAAAATGGGGCAATACGACTTCCCTCTTCTGCCAGGCCTGGCCCCTGGCTGATGAAAAGTATCTTAAAAAGGCTGAGGTTGAAATTGCCGTTCAGTTTAACGGCAAGATCGTCGACCGCATGATGCTGCCTTCAGATGTCCGGCGTGAAGATATGGCCGCTCTGGTCAAAGCTGATCCACGTTTTGAAGGCTGGCTCGGAGGCCGCAGCATTATCAAAGAAATCCCCGTACCGGGTCGCCTGATGAACTTTGTCGTCAAGGGCTAAGCTGCAGAAAAACCGCTGCTCAGCTCGCCTGTTCTCCGTAACAATGAAACCGCTCAACGCGACGAACTTGCTCCAGTTCCTGCACGTTGAGCGGTTTTTATGTTTGTTTAAAATCTATTTTCTGAAATTTTTAATCAGGCCATTGATGAGCCTGACCTGATCCTGAACGGCCTGGCTGGACTGCGGATCGACCGTGGGGCAGCCCAATGTAACGAGGATATAAGGACGCCAATCTTTGAGAAAGAGGGTCGTCTGACATTGTTCATCTCCGGTAAAGCCCGACTTTCCAGCCAGAACACGATCTGTAAACTCAGGATTTTCGTCAAATTTGTGCATATAGGTGCTGTTCAGAATCAGAGGTTGACGTCCTGAGGAACTGCGATCAATGAGAGCAGTGCTTTTTCCGGCGATGGACAGAAAGCGCTTGTCCTGGCAGGCCTGCCAGAAAAGTCGCGCCATATCCCGGGCCGTCGATACATGACCTTCCTGGGGCAGACCTGTTGGATTTTTAAACTGGGTATCGCTAAGACCCAGTTCCCTGGCACGCTGATTCATAGCCGCAACAAAGGCCTCCTGGTTGCCGCTCATGACCCGGGCAGCGGCGGCGCAGGCCTCTGCTCCCGAGGGCAGAAGGATCGCCTGGACCAGATTGTAAACGCTCAACTGATCGCCGCTTTCGAGACCCGCAACACTGGCATTCGCCTCAGCGAGGCCTTGCAGATCTTCTGCCTCAATGCTCACCGTCGTGGCGCTGAGATCAACCCCCTGCTCCACAGGATACTGCTCGAAGAGCAGCAGCGCTGTCATGACTTTTGTCAGGGAAGCTGGAGCCAGGGGCTCATCGGCATTTTTTTCGGCGAGAGGCAGGCCCGTCGCAAAATCCATGAGGAGATAGGCTTCGCTGGGTACAGCAGCTGTGTCAAAATCCGTATCAATCAAGGCGTTCCTAAGGGTGCTCAGTTTTTGCCTATCAGCCTCGCTCAGCTCCTTGGCAGGCAGACTGTGAAGCTTGTCCCTTCCCAGCAGGCTGGCAGCTGAAAATTGTTCCAGCATCGAGGGCTCGGAATCCGTCTTTTGCTCAAAATCTCCAGATAAGCCCGCTCCCCCGCTTTTTTGTGAAGTCGCTTGCTGGCCTGAGCTCTCATCATCCAAAGCCTCATCCTTGCCCGCAGGAGACTGTGCTGACAGGCTTGACCCTCGACGGGACCTCTCCAGCTCATTTCCGTCTGTTTGTTCAGAAGGAGCTTTAAGAAATGATATAAAGCGCCTCCCCAGGAATTTAACTCCCGGCAGGCGATCACGAAGCAAAAATAAGCCTGCCAGAAGGCTCAGGCCGATAAGCAAAAAAAGTAAAAGCCCCAGGAAAGAGGGACGCTGCCTTTTTTTCGCCTGCCTGCGGCTTTGGGGGCTTCCTGCTCCCTGCTTTCCTATAGAGCCGGGCAACCCGGCTTCTCCGCGGGTCTGCAGCGGCTTGGCTTGAATATAATCAGGATGTCTGGACATGCTTTGCTTTTGTGACCTTTCGAGTGAAAGAAGAATTTCTACGGCTCATCTTACTGAATTTTTCAGATTCGGGTCAATCCCATTTGGTCAATCTCAGGAATGGGGAAAATCACGCTCATGCGGCTGCCCAGGCCAGGACGGGAGAGGACGCTGAAATGCGCACGATGCTGGTCGACAATCCATTTGGCAATGGCCAGTCCGAGGCCGCTCCCCCCGCCTTCACGCTGGCGGGCCGGATCGCTGCGATAGAAACGGTCAAAAATATGCGGCAGCTCCTCCGGGCTCATGCCGCAACCTTCATCCTGAACATAAAAGGCCGGTTCTCCAGCCTGAGTTCGATAGGCTTGCAGGTGAATCGTACTTCCCTCAGGGGAATAACGCCTGGCATTGTCCGAAAGAATACGCAGAACCTGTTTCAGCATCTGGCGGTCAGCCTGAACCCAGAGTGAGGTGTTGTGAACCGTCTCAGCTTCAATTTCACCAGAATTTTCAAAGCTGTTGATACCCTTTTCTGCATCATCAGAGACATCATTATCGAAGCCACAGGACCAGTGATGCCCCTGATCAATCATGGTATATTCATCACACGTTTCTTTAATCAGAGCTGCCAGATCAAGCACTTCCATGTGGATGGGATTGCGTCCAGCATCTCCCCTGGCAAGGAAAAGAAGTTGCTCAACCAGGGTCTGCATCTGCCTCGACTCCGTGAGGATGGCCTCTATGCTTTCCCTGAGAACTGCTTCGTCCGTACTCCCCCAGCGATCCAACATCTCGGCGTATCCCTGAATGACAGAAATGGGTGTCCGCAGTTCATGCGAAGCATCGGAGACAAAGCGGATCTGCTGTTTAGTCCCCTCCTGAGCACGCGAAAGTAAAGTATTGATCGCATCTTCGATACCACTTAAATTGGGATCCCCCATATCAATGCGAGTTTCCGCATTACCGGGATTCAAAGCTTCTGCCGAAACAATGGCCGATTCGACATTGTGATAAACTTCCTCCTGGACTTCCTCTGACTTTAATGATGTGCTGAGGCGTTCGGCCTCTTCAGCCATTTTTCTCAGGGGAACGAGCAGGATTTTCTCGATTTTCTTACGACCCCTCCGGTACTGCCAGCCCAGCAAAAGCATTTCGCAGATGAGCACCGCTGACGCTCCTGTCGCCAGCGTATAGGCAAAATTTCCTGCCACAAAAGTGCTTATTTTTCCTTCACCCTGATCAACCTGCCAGCCAAAATAGCGCATTTTTTCGTAGAAAGATATGCTGTGCCACTGCTGAGCCGGAAGAGCCACCTGGAGAGGCAACATCTTTGCCTGTGCATGGTCTGGGCCCTGTTCATGGGATGTGGGCGATTTCAAGCGGTCTTCCTCCTTTTCACTTAAGAAGACCGGATATCTTTTCCATGCCATATTCCAGGACTCGCCGAAAGCAGCTTTTTCCTGCTGGTCCACCCAATGATAAAAAATAAGGGAAACGAGAAGCAGGTCTATGAGCAAAAAAGCAAGAAGGAGACGCAGGAAAAGCTGCAGACCAAGCTTGAAGGAGAGAGTCGTGACAGGATAATTGATTTTCCTTTTTCCGGAATGTTTTTTCTCAGCCATCGTGTTGATTTTCTAACCTGAGGGTGTAGCCGAGGCCTCTGACCGTGTGAATCAGTTTAACAGAAAAAACCTGGTCGATTTTCTGCCGCAGATAACGCACATAGACATCGACCACATTGCTCTCACCCATGAAATCTGTGTCCCAGACTTTCTCCAAAAGCTGGTCCCTGGTCAGCAATAGTTCTGCATTTTCCATAAACACACGGAGCAAATCAAACTCGCGGCTGCTGAGTTCAATCTCCTGCTCAACGCCGCTCTGCGTTGACTCCGAGTCGACCCGGAAACTGACGCGATGCCTGGCAAGATCCATATGCAGCGGCCCATAGTTGAGTTCTACCTTCTCCGAATTTTTTCGACTCTTGCGCAAGACAAGACGAATCCTGGCCAGCAGCTCCTCTATGGAAAAAGGCTTCGTCATATAGTCATCTGCCCCCATATCGAGGCCAGCTACCGTATCCATGATGCCGTCTTTGGCCGTCAGCATAATTACCGGAAGCGAAGAAGTTTTGCGCAGCCGACGCAGGAGTTCAAAGCCATTCAGTCCGGGGAGCAGGACATCAAGAAGGAGTAAATCAAAGTGACCGTTCAAGGCCAGGTCTAATCCATTCCTTCCATCGAAGGCCTTCTCAACCAGATATCCCTCGTGAAGAAGTTCAAGTTCAACAAATCGTGCAATTTTCTCCTCATCTTCTACGATCAGGATACGTGCTTTGGCTGTTTCATCGCTGCTGGCTTGCTGCATCGCACATTCACACCCTTTCAGTAACCCAAAGTCCCAGAAGGTAGCCTTCCGGGACTTGTGGTTTTTCGTCATCACATAAACCTCTGAGAAAGAAAAAGTTCAGATGAATTATGAATTTTCGTCCTCTTTGTGGTCTTCCTTCACCTTGAAGATTTCACTGACACTCTTGTGTTTGTCTGCTTCTTTGCGGCGATCCGTTAAAGTATACCTTACATTAAAGAAAAGAGAGATAAAGGCGATAATCAAAATCATCGGGAGGATCGGGCTGATGAGGATAGCCAGAAGAACAATCACAGTGAGAGGCAGAGAAACAAGCGGCTCTCCTTTGTAGCGAATATCCAGGAAGATTTCGTTTCCGGCCTGAATAAAACGGCCTATACCCTGGAAAAAGCCGTTGACCGCTTCTTTCTGACGGGCCGTTCTTGCCTCTCTATCTTCCTTATTACTCTCTTCCTCAGTCTTAGTTTTAAATTCTTCCTGATAGCCGGCATCTTTCCTGATTTTTCCATCTTTTTCCAGAGAAACCATCGCGTCGAGCAGATCCCAGTTCGACTTTTCAAGCGCATCTTTGGCTTCTTCATAAGACACATTAGCGGCCTGACGCAGTTTTTCAACCATTTCAAAATGATCCATAAGACTTCTCCTTTGCCATAAGACCTTTCATATTTGATCAGATCTTTTAACTTTGATTGTTCAAACGATCCCGACAGTTATTTTACAATGTTTCGGCGTTGAACCCTGATCTGCTTTAAGTATACAAACCGTTGATGAGAAGATAAGGGCCCAAAGATTAGAAAGCAATGAGAAAAGAGCAAATTTGTTTCATGAAAGTCCCCTATCTCTAGTCAAGCAGCTTAAGATTGTCCGGAAGGTCACTGCGCAGAAGCAGAGTGCTTGTATAATAATGAGCCGTTTTTCTGTATTATGTGCCGTTGCATTGTATAAGCATGCAGCAGCGACTTTATTTATCAACTTGCACTATTTTTTTAATATAACAGCGATATTCTTGTTTAATCTGTGTAAAAAATGCTACACTACTGCGTGTTTCAATGTCGTTTTTTGCATAAAGGCGACCTTCAACAATCTACAATCTATGTGAACAAGAGGCATTATGAATAAGAGTAAGATCATCATCGTATCCGGGCTCGCCCTATTCGCAATGTTTGTTGGCGCGGGAAATCTGATCTTCCCTCCCCAGCTTGGAGCTGAAGCAGGCAGCGCCTATCTGCCGGCAACTTTAGGTTTTTTGTGCACTGGCATCGGCCTCGTGTTTATGGGAGTTGTCGCGACAACCCGGGCCGGTGGAAATATCATGGACCTGGGCCATCATCTTGGCAAAGCGCCCATCAGTCTTTTTTCTGTTTTAGCGATGCTGGCCATAGGGCCTGGCCTCGCCATTCCTCGAACGGCCGCAACGACCAATGAGTTTCTTAAAGGGAGTCTCTTTCCTGATTTCCCGGCCTGGCTTTCCTCTGCGATCTTTTTCAGTATTGTGCTCTTTTTTGTGTTCAGGCCATCCCGTGTTGTCGATCTGATTGGTAATTTTCTGACACCCGGCCTCATCATTGTTCTTGCTGTTATTATCATTAAAGGGATTATCACACCCCTGGGCGAAATTGTTCCAACCGGAATGGAAGCCGTCTTTTCCACGTCCTTCGAAAAAGGGTATCAAACGATGGACGCTATAGGCGCCATGTGCTTTACCTCTATCGTTGTTGCTTCTTTTGTGAATAAAGGCGTTCACGATCATGAGGAGCTTGTGAACTGCACCATTAAAGCTGGAATCATCGCCTCGATGGGTATTGTTGCGCTTTATTCCGGCTTGCTCTACATTGGTGCAACGACCTCTTCACTCACAGAAATTCATGATTTTGCTTATGTGGACCGCCTGATCTTTATTGCTGAAGGTCTTCTGGGAAAGTTAGGCAGCGTCTTCATGTGCCTGGCCATGGTTTTAGCTTGTCTCACAACGGCCATCGGGCTGAGCTCCACTGTGGGCGAATTTTTCGAAAAGCTCTCTCACGGTCGTATCAGGATGCGTTGGGCAATCCTGGCCTCAACTGCCTTCAGTTATTATTTTTCCATCTCCGGGGTAGACAAAATTGTCGCCATTGCCGCACCGATTCTTGCCGGGATTTATCCCTTAGCTATTGTCCTCATCGTCCTCAATTTCTTTTATAAAAGCCTCGATCACAAGGCTCTTCACATGGGTTGCTCGCTTGGCGCTCTCTTCCCTACCGTAGAGATGATCTTAAATGGTATCGATGGCCACATCAGCCTCATGGAGCCTTTGGAAAATCTGTTCCCGGAAAGCTTCAGGAACTTTGCCTGGATTCTTCCTGTCGTCGTGCTGGGTCTTCTGGCTCAGCTCCTTCTGCCCCGACTCTGGCCCCAAGTTTTCAAAAAGCAGCCGGATGCATAAGCCTTGTATAATTTTGCGTATCTCTTAGTCTTTTATCTATATTTGCTATAAAAGCGCGTAACATCCCTGTGATCTTAGCTACTTTGTGAATTGTTTGAAAATTTTATGCTTTTTATAATGAGTCTAATCTTTTTATGGGATGAAGAGGAGACTTAGCCGAAATGTTGAGGGTAAAGCTCAGACAAATCGCTGAACGACTTATTTGATGCACAATTGAAGAGATCGTGGAATGCCTTCTGCGACCTTATTTCCTGTACTCAGGGAATAAAGAGGGCTTCGCACGATCTCTTTTTATTTACCTGAAATTTTTGCTGCCGAGTCACTAAGCTGACAGATTCAGCGCTGTGCCAAAGAACTTCTCTACCATCCACAAGGAGGAAAAGATGAAAAAACTCACTGTAATCTGTACCCTGTTTCTCATCAGCGCCTTTTTACTGAGCGCTTGTTCCAGCCCGGCAACCCCGTCGACCCCCTCTTCAAACTCAGCAGGAACGGCGGAAAAAAGCTCTGCTCCGGATCAAAAAGAACCTGAGTCCCCTGCTGCTGTGACTGAGGAGAGCAAGAGCGCAGCCACCGAAGCTTCGGGAGAAAGCATTAAAATTGGCGCTATGGGCCCCTTGACGGGCGAAGTTGCCGTCTACGGCGTTTCGGCCACGAACGGGGCAAAAATGGCCGTTGATGAAATTAATAAAGCCGGCGGTATCCTGGGTCGTCCCGTCGAATTTGTGTTGCTGGATGATAAACACAACACCACAGAAGCCATTAACGCTTATAACCGTCTTGTCGAAGATGGCGTCTGCGGTATTCTTGGCGCGGTAACCTCAGCTCCCTGCCTTGCCATTGCGCCTCTGGCCAATGAAGACAAAGTGCCGATGCTGACCCCGTCAGGCACACAAATCTCCATCACCGAGGGCCGTGACTATGTTTTCCGGGTCTGCTATACCGATCCTTATCAGGGAACGGTTCTGGCTCGCTATGCCAGCCAATGCGGTAAGAAAAAAGCAGCTCTGCTTAAAAACACGTCTTCAGAATATTCAAGTGGCATCGTTGAGGCCTTCAAGACCGAGGCAGAGGCTCAGGGCATTGAAATTGTCGCCGAGGAAGCTTATGGCAGCGCCGATAAGGATTTCCGCGTACAGCTCACCAATATTGCATCTGCAGCACCTGATGTCCTGCTTGTTCCGGACTACTACGAGACGGACGCCTTGATCGTCAGTCAGGCACGGGAAATCGGACTGGATTGCCTGGTGCTTGGCCCCGATGGCTGGGATGGCGTGCTCAAGCAAATTGAAAAAAGCTCTCAGGATGTTTTGAATAATGTGGTCTATGCAAACCATTATGCGATGGATGCCGACTCCGAAAAAATTCAGAACTTTATCAAAGCCTACCGTGAAGCCTGGGAAGATGATCCTACCGCCTTTTCCGCACTGTCTTATGACGGTATTTACATGTTCAAGGCGGCTATCGAAAAAGCCGGTAAGGTCGACCGTGAAGCGATCTGTAAAGAATTAAAACAGTTGAACTTTGAGGGCATCACCGGGCAGTTAACCTTCGACGCTAATAACAACCCCATCAAGGATGTTTCGATGATTAAAATTGTCGACGGCGCTTACGTTCTGGATCAAGTGGTCAAGGCGGAAAAATAACCGGCGTCAGGCCTGGTCGCAAGTTTTGCGGGAAGTCTGTGAGATATAATGCCACAGACTTCCCGCAGCTTGAATCCTGGAGCCTGAACCCTGCCCTCAGGGCAAGCTGTATCTTCAAAGCAAAGGTTCAGGCAGGAAAAAAGGTCAAAGAAAAAGGTCAGGGAAATGAATTTTATTTATCAGCTGCTCAACGGCATACAGATTGGCAGCATTTACGGCCTGATAGCTCTGGGCTACACCATGGTTTACGGCATTGCCAAACTGATCAATTTTGCCCACGGAGATATCCTCATGATCGGCGCTTACACCGCACTCTCCGTGCTTCCTCTGCTCAGCTCCAGAGGTTTGCCGGTTTGGTCCTCCGCCCTTGTGGCCATGCTTGTCTGCGGGCTTGCCGGTGTCCTCATCGAAAAAATTGCCTATCGGCCTCTGCGCAGTTCACCGCGTATAGCCAACCTGATCACGGCCATCGGTGTCTCCTTACTTCTCGAAAACCTCGTGGCTAAATTCATCGGTACAGGCTCCAAGCCCTTCCCCCGTGTTTTCGAGGGAGAGGCGCTGCATGTCGGTGAATTAAAGCTCTCCCTGCCTATGCTGATCACCGTCATCGTGACGCTGATTCTGACCCTGCTGCTGCAGCTTTTTCTTCACGGCAGCAAATGGGGGACGGCCATGCTGGCCACCAGCGAAGATTACGGCGCCGCCAGCATGATCGGTATCAATGTGGATCACGCCATCAGTCTGACTTTTGCCATTGGCAGTGCCCTTGCTGCCCTGGGCGCCATTTTCTACCTCGCGGTTTTTCCGCAGATTAATCCCACCATGGGCATGATGCTGGGCATCAAGGCCTTCATTGCCGCTGTGGTCGGCGGCATCGGCAACGTTCCTGGCGCTGTTGTCGGCGGCCTGATTCTGGGCATCATTGAAGCCCTGAGCAAAGCCTACGTTTCGACGGCACTGAGCGATGCCTTTGTTTTTGCCGTGCTCATCATCGTTCTGCTGGTCAAGCCGAGTGGCCTTTTCGGTAAAGAAATGAGAGAGAAGGTCTGAGTCATGAAAACTTTTACACTGCCAGGGAATAAAAAAAGAGATTATACGGCGACTTTCCTGCTGCTTTTCGCCGGCTATCTGCTCATCCTGGGCCTTAGCACTCAGGGCCTCCTGAACCGCTACTACAGCGGCATTCTCATTATGATAATGATCAATGTCATCCTGGCCGCATCGCTCAATATCACGGTCGGGATTCTTGGCCAGATCAGCCTTGGCCATGCCGGGTTTATGTCGGTAGGAGCCTACAGCGCCGGCCTTTTTCTGAAAAGTGGTCTTTTACACGGTTTACCCGCCTATCTTTGCGCCCTTCTGTTAGGAGCCCTCGCAGCACTGATTCTGGGTTTTCTGGTCGGTATTCCCAGCCTCCGTCTCAAAGGTGATTATCTTGCCATCATCACGCTGGCTTTTGGCGAAATCGTGCGCGTGTTCATTGAGTATTTTAACTTTACCGGTGGAGCGCAGGGTCTGTCAGGGATTCCTACACAGAAAAATATGCCGCTGATTTACCTGATCTGCGTCATCTCAGTCCTGCTCATGTACAGCATGATGACCAGCCGCCACGGTCGTCTGATTCTGGCCATTCGTGAAGATGAAATCGCCGCGGAAGCCTCGGGGGTTAATTTAAGCCGCAGCAAGATCTTCGCTTTTGCCTATTCCGCCATGTTTGCCGGTGTCGCTGGCGCGGTCTATGCCCAATACATGGGGCTGCTCTCGGCACGGCAGTTTGGCACCACAGCCTCCATTGATATTCTCGTCATGGTGGTCCTCGGAGGCATGGGCAGCTTCACAGGATCGATTCTTTCAGCCATCGCCCTGACCATTCTTCCGGAGTTCCTGCGAGCCATTCAGGAATACCGCATGATCCTTTATTCCCTCGCCCTCATCATCGTCATGCTCTACCGCCCCTCCGGCCTTCTGGGCCGCGAAGAGTTTCAGATCTCGAAAATCCTTACCTGGCTCTTTCCAGAGCGGAAAAAGCCGCAAGGTAAGGAAGCAGACACGGCTGCGGCAGTAACTGTCCCTGCCCAAAGTCCTTTGCGGGATAAGGAGGCTGAAAGCCTGGGCTCAGAAGCCACTTTCTCGCAGAAAGCTTCACCTGTTTCTAATCATGAGGCTGTCAACTCTGACAAAAACTCTTCTGGCCCCCTCCTGGAAACCCGGCATCTGGCCATCCACTTTGCGGGTCTCCACGCTTTGCAGGACTTTTCTCTGAGGCTTAAGGAAGGCGAACTGGTCGGCCTTATCGGCCCCAATGGTGCAGGCAAAACAACGGTTTTCAATATTCTTACCGGTCAGTATCGCCAGAGCTCCGGCGAATACCAGTTTCAGGAACGGGTCATTACCCACGAAAAGCCTGATGAGCTTGTGCATATGGGAATTGCCCGGACCTTTCAGAATATCCGGCTCTTTAAGTACCTCACCGTGCTGCAAAATGTTCAGGTCGCCATGAACGACAAGATGCGCTACGGTAAAATTCAGGGTGTCCTGCGCCTGCCTCTTTTCTGGAACGAAGAAGCCGAGGTGGAAAAAAGCGCGCTGGAGTTGCTCAGGATCTTTGATCTCGATCAGCTCGCTTCCCATCGTGCCGCTTCACTCCCCTATGGCGAACAGCGCAAGCTGGAAATTGTGCGCGCTCTGGCTACACGACCCAAAGTCCTGCTCCTGGATGAACCGGCTGCAGGCATGAATCCGATCGAGACGGAAGATCTCATGAAGACCATACGGCTGATCCGCGATCGCTTCGGTCTCACCGTTCTGCTTATTGAGCACGATATGAAACTGGTCCTGGGTATCTGTGAACGCCTGCTTGTTCTGGATCACGGCCAGTTAATCGCGGAAGGGGCGCCTCTGGAAGTGGTCAGGCGACCAGAGGTCATCGAAGCCTATCTCGGGAAAGAAGACAATCAGAATGAGGCGATGGCAGCACCTGATTTTAGCTGATCGAAGTTGCCTGAAGGCCAAAATGCATCACTGTCCAGATTGATTTAGCTCTTGTCAGAGCGCTTTCATGAACCCTAAGCTCAAAGGAGAGCAGAATGTCTTTTCAATTTCAAAAATATTGGCGGCCAAATGCTGGCAACGCTTCCTCCGAACCTCGTGAAATGGCCTTTCTCGAGGTTCAAAAACTAAATGTTTATTATGGCCATATTCATGCCATCAAAGATGTGAGTTTTCATGTCAGGCAAGGGGAAATCGTCTCCATCATCGGCGCCAATGGAGCTGGTAAGACGACTACGATGCAATGCATCTCCGGTTTACTCAAAGCTAAATCCGGAAAGATCCTCTTCAAGGGGAAAAATATCTGCGGCAAAAGCCCTGAAAAAATCGTGAAAAGCGGACTCGCTCAGGTTCCCGAGGGGAGGCGCATTTTTGCCGACCTCTCCGTTTCCTCTAACATCAAGCTTGGCGCTTTTGCTGTAAAGGACGGTCCGGAAGTCCTGAAAGCACGACGCAAGGCTTACTATGACAGGTTTCCTATTCTGAGGGAGCGTAAACTGCAGCGTGCTGGGACCCTTTCCGGCGGCGAACAGCAGCTTCTTGCCGTGGGTCGGGCGTTGATGTCACATCCGGATCTTCTGCTCCTGGATGAGCCATCTATGGGCCTCTCCCCGCTTTTTGTATCGATGATTTTCGATCTGATTCAACGCTTAAAAGAGGAAGGCGTGACCATTTTACTTGTCGAGCAGAATGCCAAAAAGGCCCTCTCCATTTCGGATCGGGCCTATATACTGGAAACTGGAAGTATTGCCCTGGAGGGTTCAGCTAAAGAATTGATGAACGATCCTCTGGTCAGGAAAGCCTATCTCGGTGCATAAGGGGAAGTCACGCCGAGGATAGGCTTTCATTTTCCTGGAAGGGTCTTGTTTCAGGCCTTTCTAAAGCAGGGAAACTCTCGTTCTTACCAATGCTGCAGCCCAGCCAGATGATCTGAAACCTCGCGTTTATGTCAGATCATTTGTCTTGATTTTTTTGGCCGAAGCCCAGCTGGCATCCATTTTAAGGGCCTTGCGCAGAAGCTCGACGAGTGGAGGCAGAATCAGCGCATAGGCCACGCCCTTAATGACGGAAATGACATAGCGTGGCATCAGCATGCCCAGAATCAGGGCGGGAGTGTAGTAGCCATAAATATGCGCATCGATATAAATAAAGAGCGTATTCAGCGTCGTACTCACGAGATTGCAGAAAAGCAGAATAAAGATGGCCTGCCCCCTGCTCAGTTTGAAATTCTTTTTTCTGGCATAGAGTCCGGATATTAACCCTGTACTAATGCCGGGAAGCATCCACATGGGCGTGGTGGGACTGAGGCCATATGCCAGAAGCTGGGAAATAAACGTGCCAACTCCCCCGACAGCAGTACCGCAGACTGGTCCCAGGAGAAGGGCGCCGATATAGATGGGAATACCACCAAAGGTAAATTTGAAATTGTTGCCAATTCTCAGGGAAAACTGGCCAAGAATGACGACCAGAGCCGCAAGCAAAGCGCTTGTCGTCAGCATACGGGTACGCTTAATCATAAAAAAGCTCCTTTCATGACAGTTGCCACAAAAGGAGTGATAAGCAGCTTAAGCGGCAGCGGACGCGGGAGACTCACCGCAGAGTTTACGGCTTCACAGGGATCACCGTCTCTTTCGTCAGCGGGCAACTTCCCATCCCACTGCACTTGACGCAAGTCTTCCTACTCTGTCTTTCGAATTGTATGATTTTGCAGAAGTGAACTTCTACTGCTTCTACTATATCAAAACAGGTGCAGAATTCAAGAGATACCTTCATCCAGGACAGGCGCAAAAATTAAAACCAACGTGTCATTCAAAACAACGCGAAATTTCGGGGCTTTCATAAAGCCTTTCGCATCTCGCGTGAACTGAGATAAAATTAAAGCAGTACACAAGTGGATGATCCTGCCAATTGAAGTGGTTTACAGCCTGAACAAAAAATGTCGACGAGCACGCTCGTACTCGACAAGGAAAAATAAAAGGAAGACATAAAGATGAAAGAAAAAAGTCCCCATGAGTTGAATGTACCCTCCACAAAGGCCTCTGCTCCGCGGTGTCGCCGACTGATGCTGCTGGGGACCTCCTCTTCGGTGGGAAAGAGTCTGCTCACCGCCGGTTTAGCTCGCCTGTTCACGCGTCGCGGCCTGAAGGTGCTGCCTTTTAAGTCGCAGAATATGTCCTCCAACAGCTATGTTTTCCCGGATGGGCGCGAAATCAGCAAGGCACAGGTTATGCAGGCTGAAGCCTGCAAGGCTGAGCCCCTGGCCGAAATGAATCCTCTGCTGCTGAAACCGCTCTGTGATCAGGGCTCTGAAGTCTTCTTTCTGGGGCGAAAAGAGGGCGTTCTGCGTGCTGTCGATTATTACCGTGAAAAAAAGAAATACTGGCCGGGTATACTTGCGGCCTTTGATTCTCTGGCCCAAAAAGCCGATCTCGTTCTTGTCGAAGGCGCGGGCAGTCCCGCCGAAATTAACCTCAAAAGCGATGACTTCGTCAATCTGGGTCTGGCTAAACGCTTAAATATGCCAGCACTGCTCATCGGCGACATCGATCGCGGCGGCGTTTTCGCCTCCCTTTACGGCACCCTTGGCCTGATTGAGCCGGAAGAAAACGAACTCATTCGTGCTCTCATCATCAACAAGTTTCGCGGCGACATTAAGCTCCTGGAACCTGGCCTCCGGCAGCTTGAGGAGCTTTGCCACAAACCTGTGCTCGGCGTGCTGCCCAGGCTCGACTTACGCATTGATGATGAGGACAGTCTCTCAGCCGCCGAACATGGCGGCTCGCCTGTCACCAGCCGGGAAGAGCGTGAGCTCGTTTATGAACGCCTTGCCGACGAAATGGAAAAGCAGTTTGACATGGCGCTTCTCGATAAAATTATTGAGGATTCTGCGCGCATGGCCTCTTCCCATCAGCTCTGTGGGGAACCATAGCACAAAAAGGCGGGCACCTCTGCCCGCCTCTCCTAAGGTTGCGGCATTCCTTGTCATTTACCGCTTGCCCGTCTTTCCGGGCTGCCAAGAAGATTGGATCACCTGCCTTTCCTGTGCAGTAAGGCCATTTACTTATCCATCCCTTTTCTTATATTCTAAAAGCCGTTTCCACAGCTTTCAGGCAATAAAAAAGCGCCCAGAGGCGCATGATGTTTGTTATTCAGGAACGTGCTGATGGCAACAGCCAGAGCTTGTTCGCTTTTATTCATTTTCTGTATATTGGAAGCCATTTTGTTGTGCCGACTCAGGTGTGACTTTAACCTGCGAAACGCCTTATTCTGGTGAGGCAGAGCCTTTATTTGTGGAACCATGGACATGTTCACAATCCCTCCTTCGCCAGCAAGTCACACGTTGAGTACCATCAACCCATGGGGATTTTTAACTTCTGTCTGTATTATAGCAAGTCTTGTCGAATTTTCCGCCTTTATAAGGCCATTTTCTTTACAAAATCGTTAAGCCAGGTAAGCCCGGGGTAAAGACTTTGTTAAACATTTGCATGAAAATGAAAACCCCTGAAAACATTGCATTTCAGGGGTTTTGCATTTCTTAAAAATGCACTGGCGGAGAGCATGGGGATATCGCAAAAAGCCGTCATATATAGCTTTTACGCTTTGTATCCCGCGTTTTCTCCCACTTGGCCACTCTGAGCGAATAAAAAAGTCCCCGCCGAAGCGGGGGTTTTTAGTCTCACTTTTGGTTTGTCTCAATCGTTTGATATAAGTACCCAGTCTGTCGGTGCTTCGCCTGGATCCTTATTTGTATCTTTCAGAGCCTTGTAGTTTACTCCGCTCCATAAGAGCACGGTTCCTGCAGGGTATTTATAGCCAGTCTGTGGATTTGTCTCATCGCCTGAGTTTTGAGCAATGCTGCCCCCTGTCCAATAATCTGCAGCGCGGGAACTGGACGGGGAATTATCTGAGCTTGTGACGTGATCCTGCTTTGCGATATAGAGCACAAGCTCCACACGATAAGCGTCTCCGGCGCCTACAGATAACCCTGGCTGCCACTCCGCATACTGGCAAATAAGTTCATCTTTGGTCTCACCCACAAGCCCTCCGGAAAGCCATTGAGCAATTTTGTCGTTTGCCGCTTTAATTTGGGATTGTAGATCTACGACTTGCGCCTCAGCAACCCTCTGGGCTTCAACAGCCTTATTCTTATCCACCATAGCGCTTTCAGCTTTGGCCTCTGCTCTGGCCTTATCTCCTTCTGCTTCGCGCTTAGCCATAAGGGCCGTATTTTTATCCTGCAAGGCCTGTCTGGCATTTTTCTGAGCCTGCTCCACATCGCGTTCCCATTTTGGCCGCAATTTTTTACCTTTATCAAAGATGGGCGTTAAGGCGGCCTTTTCGGCATCGTTTAGTGGCAGATCAATTGAGTTACCGGTGCTGTCCCATGTGGTAGCTGAAATATTATCGCCATCATCTCGCGTTACATAGATTTTCTCAAACATTATTTATCCCCCTGCTGCTTATTATCACCAACGGCTGCTGCGTCGATGAGGCCCTCGCCCATGATGTAGCCGATCACCGTAGCACCGGCCATAATGAGCGCCGTCACCTGAGCGGCCTGAGATTCAGAGCCGCCAGCGGCCACCCACACAAGCGCCACAAAAGAGGCGATAGCCACCCAGAATTTTCTGCTTGTAAGTTTTCTTGCCCAATCAATGTTCATTTTCGTTTTTCCTTTCGTATGTTTTTTCCTCGCACACGGGGAGCTGCATGGTTTGCAGATATAGTTGTTTTCCTGTACCGTTGCCGCCTAAAGCGGCATAGGCATTAAAGATATCTTCTAAATCCTGGCGCTCTCCAAGCGACATACACTTTTTATGCTGCACTCGCAGGCACTCGCGGTTAAGCCTAAAGTGCAGGATCACCATCATCCCATCGCTGACGGCCTGATATTGCTTTTTAATCGCTTTAAGTGGCCGATACACAATCCCGGCCACGCTCCATACAGATAAGATCAGGCCACAAATGGCTGACATGACAGCCAAATCAACAGTAATCGTCACGGGCAATCACCTCCCCTTATAGGCGCTCGCTGTACGCGGCAACGCCTGCCACAAGTCCACGTCCTCCGGGGCACAGCTAGGCGGATGGGTTGCACGTACTGGCGCAGCGGCAAGGCATAAAAAAACGGCCATAAGGGCCGCAAGAGCAAAAATAAACATCATCTTTTTCATGGTTTCGCCTCCTTAATAAACGGCTCTGCATTTTCAAGGCCGTATTTTTTTAGGATTGTTTGCACCTCCGGCAAGGCGCGAATCTCTTTGAGGGCTTTTAGATGGGCTTCTGCGCCGGATTTTTTGCGGTAAGCTCCCTCCTGCACGCGGTAGATTAGCTTAGGCTCCCCCGGATTGAGCCGCGCGGTGACTTGGCTTGCAAGCTCGCCCATGCGCTCAAACATCCAGTCGCCGGGGCAGGACTTGGACGCAAACCAGCGGTGGACGGTGAGCAGCATCTCGTCCGGCTTGAGCTGATATGATAGCGCTTTGTCTTTGTCATCAATCCATATTAGCCGCGTTTTGCCGTGCCTTTGGCAAATATCCACGCACAGATCAACGAGGCGGGCATACACTTGCGGCTTAAACACATAGGGCGCAAACGCATCTGACGCGCACTCAATCGTCACGGCCTTGTCGTCGTTGTCCCAGTTAGAGCTGCACCAGCTGTGACTGTCTTCGTCCACGTAGAGGCCGACGCGCCCGTCTACGCCTATGCCGTAGTTGCTGCTGGCTTTCCGCGCAGGCGAAGCAAACACTCCGCCCAGCGTCTCCACTGAGCACTGCCCCACCACACAATGCGGCGTTATTCGGGTAATAGGATTCCTGCGCCGTCCCTCTTGATTTGGACTTTGCCTTATATAATTGATTAGCGGGCTATTCATTTTTCCCTCCTTTCGGGCATAAAAAAAGCGCCTGAGCGCTAAAAGCGTTTTTCTTAGCCAAAGCAAGCAACTGTCGCAAATCCATCCCCTTCTTCCTCAAAAGTACAACCATCAAAAGTGATCACATCAAAATTTGATTTTGTTACAGTTTTCGTTGATTCGTTAACTCTTCTCCCAAAATAACTCGAATAAAAACCATTTCTATGCTTGATTCTTGCTTGGCCTTTATGTTTCTCGTTATCATATGTTCCAAGAGCGGCAAAAACAATGCAGTTTGCTGGAATTTGGGTATTTAAACCGGAAACGTTATCTGCGTTACTACTTAATTTCAATTGCAGTTTTTGAGCCGCATCCCACAACGCTTCGCGATTTGATAATAATACATTGTAATTATTAAGCAGAGCATTTTTAGCATTATCGCTTGCGATTACCGCCTGCATAGCTGCGGGATTAGCGGCTACCGCCTGCATAGCTGCGGGATTAGCGGCTACCGCCTGCATAGCCGTGAAGCTTGCGATTACCGCCTGCATAGCTGCGGAGTTGGCGATTACCGCCTGCATAGCTGCGGGATTAGCGGCTACCGCCTGCATAGCCGTGAAGCTTGCGGCTAGTACCGTCATCGCTCCGGGGCTTGCTAAAACTGCATTCCACGATCTTGGGTAGGCGTAAAGTGTGCGTACCATCCGATCATCGAGCGATACGCCATACATCCCATCAAGTGAGCGGGCATAATCCGGGACATCGGGATGTTCTACCGCAGCAATCTTCTCGCCATCCGTCCCCGTATCCATCGTATTTGCAAGCCATAGCCCGAAGTGACTTTCGTTAATCGAGCGTATGGCCGCAGGCACATCTAATTCTTCTAAATTAGCCGGGACTGTGACGTGCTTTTCCCTTAGAGCTTCCGCAACTCTTACAGTATCCATGCTTATTCCGCCTCCTTTGCTTGCTGCCTCGTTGATCGCCGCCCACACGCTGGATTTATCCGTAATATCCGGAGCCTCTGACGCGCTGCCAATCCCGTTGACGGCGACTTTGTCAGCCGCGCTCATGAGGCCGGCTTTTGTTGTGGTGGCTACCGCGGTTGTCGTTGCGTTTTTACCTGCCGGGCCTTGAGGGCCTTGAGGGCCGCGCTCACCTTGAGGCCCCGTTTCTCCTTTTTCGCCTCGATCGCCTTTTAATCCTTGCGGGCCTGTGTCTCCCTTCGGCCCTTTTAGTCCAGCAAGTTGTTCAGGCGTAAAATCGTTATAAGTAAACGGGGCGCCTTTATCGCCTTTTTCACCGCGTGCTCCGGGATCGCCTTTATCTCCTTTTAATCCGGCTTTTTGTTCGGGAGTAAGATTCTCAAAGGTCATCGTGCCGTCTGCGCCTTTTGGCCCTACGGGTCCAGCTGGGCCTTGAGGGCCTTGCGGCCCAGTATCGCCCTGTGATCCAGTGTCACCTTTTGGGCCTTGAGCCGCTTGTCCTGTGTCCACGCCCCCAACGTACCATCTACCACCTTGGATGGTGGGCGTAAGTTCGGATTTAATTGTCTGCATGCGGCTCTCAAGATTTCTTGCCGTATTATCCGCTTTACTAGCTGCATTTTCTGCATTTTGAGCCGAAGTTTCCGACGCTGCCTTTGCATCTAATGCGACTTCCTTTGCCGTAATAGCTCCGGCGGCGGCATTGCCCGCGCTAGTTGCTGCCATTTTTGCTGCTGTTTTAGCCTCGTTAGCAGATATGGCGCTAGCCTCGGCGGCTGTTTCGGAGCTCTTGGCGTTCGTCTCGCTCGTTTTCGCTGCTACGGCTGAGGCTGCCGCATCTGCAGTGCTTTGTTCCGCTGTATTTGCGCTTGTTTCTGCCAAGTCTGCTGAAGTCTGAGCGTTTGTTGCATAAGCTGCAGCATCTTTTTGGGCTTGAGTTGCAAGAGCAAGCGCCTCTTGTGCCGCTTGTGCGCAGTTACAGGCTTTGGTCTGACAATTTTGCGTTTCTCTTAATGCCTGTTCTGTCTGTGTGTAGGCCTCAAGTGCAGACATGGCGTATTCTTTTGCCTTCTCTGCAGATGTCTTAGTCGCTTCGACAATTTGCGAAAAAAGATTCACTTCTTCATTTGAATCGCTTCCCATCCCTGTATATTCAATTTCTGTGCGAATTCCACCTGAGTAAGCTATCTTTGCCCCTTCTATGAGCTGGATGTTTATTAGGCCTCGTCCCGACATGGATACAGTTTGATCAGTTATGGTGTAATCGACTAATCCATCTGCTGGACTTTTGATGTCACAACTATTCAGAACCTTTTTCCCGTCTGGTTTTATCAAATAAAAATTAACATCGTATCCGCTCAGATTCAGCGGAACTCCATTATTTACAATTTGAAAAGGGAGTACCGACCCTGCGGACTCCCCTTCGTGCAAAATAATTTGTTGAATAGCGCGGTTGCAGATATCCACAACTACAAGTGGATATTTTCTAATTGCCATCGTTAGCCTCCTCCCATGTATCGGGCCTATCGTCAGGGTGATACAAGTTATAATTGATTTTTGACACTAAAATTCTTCCATCTGGAAATCGTACGCGTGTCCCTTCCATAAAGCCCTGTTCAAAAGGCGTCTTGTCAATCCAGTTAAACACTGGCAGTTCTTCCCCTACTATTTTCCATGATTTCGGTGCCGTAATAGGAGGTGCCGGCTTTGACATAATTGTTCGCTCTGCCATTTTCATTCTAGTGCTCATCATCTTTGGTGCTTCATCAGCTTTAAAACGGAAGATGTGCCCGGCATATTGGACTTCGTCTCCTTCAGAATATGTTTCGTATTTGTTCCATTCAGGGTATATCGCCTTAAGCTGGAGCTTGTCTTCGTCATTTAGCTCCATCCTTTTAAGAGCTTCAATTTGAGCTTTTTCTGCTTCTGTCTTATAACGTCCAAAATAGATGATGATTTTGCTAAGCACATCCTGAATGTCTTCTGGTATTTCATCTAAGACAATATTTTGCTGATTGTCTCTCAACATATGCACACCATATCCAAAACGCGTACCGTTCTCAAAAAACGTTAATTCAATCACTTTTTCTCCTCCAATTCTTTTAATCGTTGATCAAGATTTTGAATAGCAGCTAAACCTAGACTTGCCAGGCTCATATAATCTGCTGATAAATAGCCATTTCTATCTTTATGAAGGACAATTTCTTTTAGCTTTGAGTTTTCCTTTTGCTCTAATTCTGTGGCATTAATTCCTATACTCCTGTAATCACTATCCTTATATTTAAAAGAATATATTGGCAGTTGAAATAATTCTTTTATAAGATCAAGTCCTATTTTTCTGAGTTCTTCTTTTAGGCGTACATCTGATCCGACAATGACAGGGTATGTGGCTTTAATGTATTCAGCCTGTACTTTTTTTGATTGAACTAAATCTCTTGCAATGACATTGGCTGCCATAACGTTATTGCTGGTATATATTTGTTGGCAACTCAAACTATTTAGCCAAAGACTTCCACTGCTGTTGTAAAAATTCTGTCCGCCAATGGTCCCAGATTGACATTGCAAACTCCCGCAATGTGTCCCCGCAGTTTGATTAAGGGCACCACCAATCGACGAACTATTATTGGTTCTAGCATCGCCGTCAAAAGATCCACTAAGTGCGCTATTGGTTAAACGAGCAGAGCCCGTCGTCCCGTTAAGTGTTCCTTTGATGCTCGTTGAATTTACAGATCCTGTATGGTTCCCTGTAGTCCCTCCGGCGTGTATCCCTGTGGTTTTATTAAGGCTTCCCGCCATATTCGTTATGGATCCGCCGAGGCTTTTTACAACACCGCCTAAATTTAATACGGATCCTCCTACATTCTTCAAACTGCCGAAATAGGTTCCGTCGGTTTGCCCGGAGTTCACTGTGAGTGAACCAAAAGTACCATGGTTAGCATTTATGGTTCCTTTAAATTCTCCGTCTTGAGCATGCACTGTCCCTGTAAAAGTACCGTTCAAAGAAAATAATTCCCTTGCTCGCAGTTTGTCAGCAGTAATGGCACCAGCTGCAATATTCCCTGTATTCACTGCCCATGCTGCTATTTTCTCAGAAGTTATGGCCCCACTCTCGATCATGGCAGATGTAATCTTAAGGGAATACAGTGCCGAGGCAAAGACTCCGTGTTCGGCATCCATGGCAATGTCATAAGGCCCCTCAATACCGTTTTTTGAAATACCTATGCCATTTTTATTAAGCCTTACTACATACTTTGCTGAGGCACTGTCAGCAGTATCCATGATGAGTATCTCCTGAGGTGTCCCGTCTGCATTTAAATTGATTCGGATGTGTCCCCCCTTTGCTCCTGTAACACTCGCAACGATGTCTTTTTGGGCGGCGTTGATTTTCAGCATCATCGGACTGTCTTCTTTTGTTATTTGGTCTTCGAGCGTTCTTTGCATTCGCTTGCTCGTTGAGGCTCCAGTAGGTCTTAATTCTCCTAAAGTCATGGAAATATATTGCTCCTTAATGGCATCATAGGAGTAGGCAATCATAATTAATTTAACATCAATCCCTAGATGTTGAATTTTGCAGGTAACCTCATCAAAAATGTCAAGCTGTTCCAGTAACTGTAAGTTTTTATATGCCTCCGTTTTGCTTACTTGTACAAATTCCACGCGATAACTTAACTTTGGTTTATCAAGACCATTGTCAAATGCTTTTTTCACTTGTTCCCTTATATAAGGATATAAGGATTCAGGTGTTTGTTTCTTTTGTTCATCAGTTAGATCAACGCGTAATTCTCTTACAATATCCATTGGATATACGTCTGCAAGGGGTGACCTGATCGTTATTTCTGGAAGTTTGTACACAAGATTATCTTCAAGCACAAAAGTTGGCATAAGGCTGGTTATAACTTCTGTGTTGTCCTCCATGGCATCTACGCCAGTCAGGTTATAACCAAGTTCAACCCGATATCCCAAATCACGTGGATTATCCCTGAAGTTCATCTCCCATCCATCACGAATGAGATATCCTCCCCAAACATTCAGGAAAGAATTTTCTGCTCCTATAAGCGCTTCTAACTCAGTCTTCCTTACATAGTAGGCCGTTGCTGTCTGGGGAATATTTGAACTTAACCTTACAGGACTAAAATAAGATCTTCCTTCCTCAATTCTTGTGAGCGCGGCTTGACCATTGACTGAAGTTGGCCTGACATCAAGGAGAAAATTGTTTGCCGTATCATAGGTAATATGCCTCGCTTTAATCTTGAACTGTGAAAAAGTTTTCTGAGTGCTGTATACCCGAAATGGCTGCTCGCCTCTTGGGGTCGGCAAGGTAATAACATTTCCAGGCCTAATAATTATTGAATAGTCAATAGGGCAGCTCAAAACAGCTGAAAAATCACCATTCCCTTGTTCCGTGACTGTTGCGCTGTAAGGTTGCAGCACAAACCTATTATGCTTAAATGCTGTCTCATTGGCTTCATAAAGTCTTATCATAAATAACACCATCCCGGAATCATACTGAGACTGGTAATGCCTCCAGTGTATTCAATTTTTGATGCCCCCAGATCCAAGTATGGAAAATCCCCTTGCATTTTCTGGCCTTCATTTTTTTGTTCCCTATATATCTTTTTAAGGTGACTATTGATGACCAATTCTTTTTCGATATCTGACAGATATATTGATCTTCCATTTATAGCAATTTCTCCGTTACCGCTTCCAAAGACGGATAACGTCGGCTGAGCTATCCATGTACCCGGATTATGTAATGTCATCCCAGAAGCTATGGTTATTTCGGTTTCACCTGAATTTAGATAAGCATAAGGATTTACCATGAGTTCAATTTCACAAGTGATGAGGCCTTGTTTATATAATCTAGGCTTTGTCACTTTACTTATATATGCTTCGAAATGCACATAGGGATCGTTACTTGTTTCGAACCTTCCAAATCCTTGAAGCCACTGAAAGATTTCATTTTTTCTCCATTGATTAAAGGCAATGCTAAGAGTTCTCGTATATGGCTTATGATGCGCATGGAGGATGATATTGACCTTATCCGAAAAAGGAATATTGTAAATATCTTCTTCTTGCTCTGGGCGTTGTCTCTCTCCAAGATCAATAACAATAATTCCAAAAGTGATGCTGCTGTTTCTACGAAAAGAAAAGGACGGAATTTCCTTAAGATGCCCTCTTTTGTTTTCCCATTGATCAAAAAACTGGTGCAAAATTTCCCCCTCCAAATTCGTCATTCAACCTTTTTTGTGCAAGTGATTCATCAAGGCTGGCAGTCAGTTCTCCTACAAGTGCACCACTATCAAGAACAACGTCCCCAACTAAGCCATTATTTTTGATAATCGATATCAGTTCACTGAGAAGATCTAAAATAGATTTGATTCCTTCATCTTGCTTTATGCTTCTTGCAGGTAAGTTATCTGCATGGTCATGAAATTCTTCCGCATAATGATCTCTAACCGTAAAATTCAAACCTGATTCCAAACTTCTTGAAGTCTCATCCTGAACTTTATCCATCGCTTTTCTGACTTCGCCTATGTGATCTTCCAATCCTTCAGCTAGCCCTTCCATGTTCATTTGTCCAATCCAGGCAAATTTTTTTGACGGAGAAGCAATTCCAAAAAAGTTTTTAATACCGTTCCAAATACTTTCAAAAAAACCACGAATTTTTTCCCAAAGCCAATTTTTGAGTGCACATATACCCTTCCATAGCCCTATGATTAAATTTTTACCTATATCAATAAGATCCGGTATACCCATACTAATAGCCGCGACAATGCCAAAAATTATTTCAGGTATAGCAGACACAATCGTCAAAATGATTTCAGGCAAATTTTTTATGAGCGACGTTAAAAGATTGACCCCCGCTTTCATAATTTCAGGTAAATGAGCTTTTATGGCCTGAATGATGTTCTTTATTAATGTCGGTATGGACTTAACAATAAGCTGGATAATCGTCGGGAGGTCATCAGCCAAGGCTCCGAGAAGTTTTACCCCCGTATCGATTATTTTAGGAATCGCTTTTAATAGCGTGTCGATAATAGACATGATGATTTCCGGCAATTTCTTTAAGAGAATTGGGATTGCATCTATCAAGCCTTCAGCCAGCCCTGTAATTAACATTATTCCCGCATTGACCATGTGTGGAAGGTTGTCAATAAAAGTCTGTACCAAAGTTAATACAACCACCGTAATTTGAGGAATAAGAGTTGGAAGTGCTCCGCCTAAACCATTTACCACATTTGTAATTAACTCCATTCCAGCTTGCAGCAATTCAGGCCCCGCAGTTTGAATGGTGTTTATTACAATTGTTGGCAACTGCAGTATGACATTACTAAGCATGGGAAAGAGATTGCCTTTTACAAAAGTCACTACGGTTTCCCCTAGTGCCATTAGTGGCCCTTTTAGATCAGCGCCTGTCGCCATAGCCCCAAGCACATCCTTAAAAGCAGACTTCATGGCCACTAAGGATCCCTGCATGGTCGCACTGGCTTCTTTAGCTGTAGTGCCGGTGATTCCAAGTTCCCCCTGTATAACATGAATCGCCTCGTACACATCATTCAAATTGTCGATGTTGTACTCTATACCCGATAGCTTAGTGGCGTCCTGGAGCAAACGCTCCATCTCCTTTTTTGTGCCCCCATAACCCAGTTTCAGATTATCGAGCATCGTATAATTTTGTTTGGCAAAACCCTGATAGGCATTTTGTATGTCCTGCATATTAGTGCCCATCTTATTTGCATTATCAGCCATATCTATCATAGCTGTATTAGCTATTTCAGCGGCTTTATCCGTATCTCCGCTAAGAGACTGCAACAATGCCGCAGAAAATCCCGTCACATTTTGCATGTATTCATTAGCACTTAATCCGGTAGTCTTATAGGCTTGACTTGCATACTCTTGGACTTTGCGAGCAGAGTCTTTAAAAAGGGTCTCCACACCACCTATGGATTGTTCCAGCTCGCTTCCCTGAGTAAGTGACTCATTGATAAGCTTGCCAATTCCCACTGCTGCGATGGCTTTGGAGGCAAAAGAGGCGAATTTCCCGGCGAAGTTTTGACCGGCGGTAATCCCGGCCTCGTTGGCTTCTCCTCCTAAGGCTTTGGTAATCCTTCCAGATATTCCCTGTGCTGATGGTACAATTTGCACATATGCTGAACCTAATTCTGTTGCCAAGTTAACTCCCCCCTTTTCTCTATTTTTTGTAATGCTACGTTTCGAGCATTTATGAAATCCTCGCCAGACGTAAATCCCATTATTTCCGATTGTTTGTCTAAACCGGCTAATTTTGTAAAAATTGATGTCGGTCGTTTAATGTTTTTCTGACCGTTTTTACTCATAGACCAAAGTAAAAGGTTTAGATTATCTGCAATAACTGCTAAGAGCAATATTTCCGGCCCTGCTTTAACTCCACTCAGAGCCATCTTCACTCTGGATGTATTGCTAAGTCCCGCAGTCAAAACAGCTACCCTGCTTAGGGGTAGCTGCTTGTAGTCATAAATGTGATATGTCTCGGCTAAGTCACAGATTAATTCCGTTTCGTATCCTTTAATAATTCTGGCGAGGATTAAGAGTTTTTTAATTCATTAACAGAAGTAAAGATTGCTGACATCTCTGCCGTTACATCCGCGATTTTGGCTTTTCCATCTTCACTTCTGCAGAAATTTACCAGTCTGTTCTTTTGCTCTTCACCTAAGACTTTACGCAATATGCTCGGTGCGAGCATAGGATTTTTTTCTACATTGGCAATATCTTCAAATAATTCATAATCATCCAAGACGGCAGGATCAAGTTCAAACTTAAAACCTTTAAGAGTTTCTCCTTTAATTGTCTTTGCCATATTTACCTCGATTGCAATTATGCATGTGCTTTTTGAATGTACTCGTAATGTGTATTGCCTTTTTCGTCAGGCGTTGCTTGAATAGTCAGTTCAAATCCCGTAGCTTCATTATCTACGTAATTAATTTCACCCTTCTCAATAACTTTGCCGCAAGGGATCACAATGCGCTTCAAGAGTTTTTCCTTGAGGATCATATCAATAACGAAAGATCTTTCCGGTAAGTCTCCCGCATTGGACATAACAGTAATACCATTCTCCAGCGTACCGTTGACATTTTCCGGCCCATAAACTTCTTTCAGGACATCTAAATTAATAGATTCAATTAATGTAAAAGTAAATCGATCTGTCTTGCTCGTTTGTACAACGAGGACTGTGTCACCGCCCCATGCTTTTATTTCTTCAGATTCTATTGCATCCTCATTGGTGAGGCCATCTTCCGATGCGTAACCTAAGCCAACAAAACCTTTATCGATTTCGGTTATAGCATCTACAGGCAGTGCAGTTCCTAGAGGTGCGGAAAAAATTGCTCCGCCTATCCTTGGCTTTCCGTAACTAACATTTTTTACATTTGGTGCATTGCTTGGCATAATAAAATTCTCCTTCAATTCAATAGTGATAAATATCAAACACAGCCTGATATCTATATTGTTTGAGTTCTGTGTCGGTAAAATTGTAATCGGAATTGAGCTTGACCTTAGAAATTTCGTTGAGAGTTTCCATATCAAATAATGACTGTTTAACCCGTTCATTGAGACTTGCTGCCTCATAGAGAGTAGAACCGTAACTCTGAAACGCAAAGGTCGAATTATTCAGGTAGTTTTTCCTCCCGCTCCCCGTCTTTTCAAAAAAGACAAAGTTTTCATCAAAGAGGTTAGGCCTCTCCAGGTACACCGGGACATCAAGTTTTTCTTTTAAAAACTCCAGGATCAGTAGCTCAATCATCTTAAAGCCTTCAAAATCGAATTGTTTTTCTGGTTATCCAGCTTGGCCTTATAACTATCCGCGTAGATTGATGCATTTACACGGGTCTTCCCTACCATGCTTGATACCTCGTAGCCTGGCATGAGCCGGCTTTGCGCAGCAGTCGCCTTTTCCATAAGTACTGCCTCCATAGCGGAGGACTTCAAAAGCTCCCCGACACCCTTACGATTCAACTTGAATTTCAACTTACTCATAGCGCTCTACCTCCACTTTTTTATTCCATCCCAGGGGAATCAGCTCTTCGATACCTTGCACTGGTATGCCGATAGTCCGCCAGCGCTGGCCAAAAAAGATAACCTCTGCGTTGATCCAATCATGGGTGTCATCTTTTGGAATCGCCAACGTGTATACCGCGGTTTTACCCGTAACCGTTTGATGATTCACGATATCGTCAGAGCTGGTTGGAGCAATCAGGACATTGTTCACCTTAACTTCTTTGGATTCGGTGATATTGCCTCCGAATGGGTCTGCCCCAACCACTTCCTTCGTAATTAAAGTGACGGTTATGCCCTTAATCTTTGCCATAAAACTCCACTACCCCAAATCTTTGTCTTCTCAGGCCAAGCCTTGCAAGCTCTGACCGTTTGAAAGACAAACCCCCTCCGGGGGTAAGATACGTTCCACTCCATGAGTAACCCAGAGCAGATTGTGATTCCTGAACCATCGGTTCTGCTGTCGTAGAAGCCATTAACATGCGTGCAATGTTATCCACAACAACCGATTTCACAACCTCAGCATAAGAAGGACTAGCGACGATCATCTGATCAAGATCTTTTCCGACCTTCTCAGCTTCAACTCTAAGTGCGTTAGAAACATCACTTAAAAGCGTTTCTGCTCTGGTCATTTCATCAGGTTTCAGCGCCCGCCATCTTCTGATGACATCATCCACAGTAGCGTAGGCCTGCATTTTTGCCCCCTATCTATTCGGATGACCCCTCTGCATCCATAATCGCCTTGATAATGTCTTTCTTTTTTGTGGCTCCAGCCAGATCAATTTGACTATTTGCAGCGACCTGTTTCAGCTCATCAATCGTTAGCTTAGCAAGATCGTCAGGAATGTTCTGCTCGGTGAACTCGGCCTCTTCTGCCGCTTTCTTTGACATTTCCTTATCTGGCGCTTTTATATCTGCGATGACGTCAGCCTCTTTTTTGTACGGCTCAATATTTTCGCCTTTAACAGGCACGGAGCTGTCAAAGACAGCTCCGGTTTTTGTGTTGCGGTATAACATGACTATGCTCCTTTCGTGATACGTGCAAAGTGCTCAGGAAGTAAAACGCTCCAACCAAGGAAAGATTCTGCCCTGAGATAAACCTGGTTATAACCGCGCAGATCCTTGCCCGTATTATCAGGATCACCGTATTTGATCATGTCAAAGATGACTTCTTTGGCATAGCCCCACTTAAAGCCATTGGCAAAATCACCCAGCAGAGCTACATCCGTATCCCCCTTGGCGACCGTATTATTGACCTCGGCCCGTAGTCCGTTCAGTTCACCCGGATTAGCGCCCCAGGCTAAAGAGGGGTACTGCTTTACTCCGTTAACCTTGATTTTCGCCAACGCTGAAGACACAACGCTACTCATGATCAGGCCATTAACGTCTCCCTCAGCAGCTTGCACAAGAGCTACAGCAGCTTCAATGGCTGCTTCCGGGTCAGCGGCATTAAACTGAGCAGTTTGAGTAACCTTTCCATCAAAATGATTTGTGCCAATCACTTCACTTGCAGTACCGGTACGAGGATTGATGCCATGCATGGCCATCCAATCAAGGCCTTTGGCCAACTTCTTAGCAAAGCCATCATTGAAAGCCTGTAAGATACTAACCCTTGCCTCTTCTGAAGCATAAAGGAATTCGTCAGACACCCTGGCACCATACTCGACCTTAATGGGTCTCACAATATAAGGCTCAAGTTTCAGGCCTCCAGGAGTTTTCTTTCCATTCTCTGCAACAATATCAATTTCAGAGTCCATGGAAAAAACAAATTCCTTTGAACCGTTAAAGGGAATGGGCGTCTGCTGGCTCAGGACAGCAAGAGAGCTGCGACCTTTAACTTTACTGATAAGATCAGCAACTAAAACTTCGGGAAAAAGATTCCCGGTAGCAGTAACAGTAGATAAAGTAGACATTGTTTAATCTCCCAAATTCATATTTCCCAGCAGCGTCTTATACGCGCTGGATTCAGGGCTGACGCCCTGCGTTTCCGTACTTCTAAGCGGTTGTGGAGGTGAAGCCGGCTTGATAAATCCAACCAAGGCCTCGGCATCTGCTTTAAGTGAATTTTCATCATCGCCAGTGAGACGTGTTGACAATTCGTAAGGCAGCCCCGCTTCATGTGCGACTTTGGCCTTTAATGCAGACATTTCGTAGCCCTTAATTCGCTGGTTAAGCTTGTTTTGTTCATCTTCCCAGCCTGTCTTTTCTTCGCCAAGCTTAGTTACGCTTGCTTGCAGATCGACAATTTGTGCTTCTGCAGTCTTTAATTGGTTGTTTTTTTCGTTAAACTCTTTGCGCGGCACGTAGTCCGCCCCAATCTCAGCTTCAATTTTCGTGATCAGTTCGGAGCTGTTTTCCAAGCCACTCAGAATTTTTGCCAAATCCATCATTTTTTCCTTTCTGCTATCCTTTTTGTCGGGCTAGTCCCCGTTGTGCAGTCCTACACTATCCAGTAGGCGGTATAGTGAGCCTTTTAACGCCTTGCTCAGGGCTCTCAAAAGGAGGTCGGATGTTAAACATCCTATTGAGCCGCCCTCCGGGTGCGACCCGGAGACGCAGTACATCGCGCACGGCCATGTGGCGGCATGTTAAAAGGCGAGCATTTCTGCTCGCCTCTCCTAAGGTTGCGGTATTCCTTGTCATTTACCGCTTGCCCGTCTTTCCGGGCTGCCAAGATACGAGGGCGGATCACCTCACTTTCCATGACACTCAATTGTTCGAGAAAGCATCGTGTTCCTCCTTCCACCTTTATTCTCTAAACAGGCGTTACCTGATTGGAGCTAGTAATATATTTGTTGTTTCACTGGTTTGTGTTCTACGCAAGCCCAATGTGCCAGCATAGCGCTATCCATAAGGGCTATGTCAAAATCTTCCAGCTGTGATCGGTATCCAAACCCACCATTACTGCCGATATTTCTTTTTTCGCAGTTCGTCGCTACTTCAGCCAATGATGGCTGTCCCATGTGTTTTATTGTTCCTGCAAATATCGCCTGTTCCCAGGTCGCATTCGCTCTGATGACCTCTTTTACCGTTGGTAATATAAGTTTTAGCGGTATACGGTTTTCCTTAATCTCCTGAGCCAAAAGACTTTGTGAACCTGCTCCATCAATAACCACTTTTTCTATATCAGATTGAGCCAGGAAGTTAATGATCCAGCCTAGCCCATTTCTTACAGACTGACAGTCTACAGCCTCAATAAAAGTGTCGCCACTAAGAGTTTTCACGGCGACGCTCAGAGCAACGTTTTTCCCATCACTGCCAAACTTAATACCCACAAATAACTTGCCCAGTAAAACAGGAAGCCTTGAAGCTTTAAGGGCATCCCAGTCTTTTTTGCTAATGGCTGATTTTTGGTTATATTTTAACCATAGTCCTAACCTTTGAATGTTAAAGTCAACATCATCTGTGCCGATTTCGTCTTCAACAGATCGCTCGGTAAACACCAGACCCAAACTTGGGTTTGTTTTATACCATAAATCCCGATCATGAACATCAGAGATCTTGTCCACCGACCATTCAAACCAAGCTCCGTTGGGGACAGCCCCATCTAATACTTTTCCCCGGAAAGCGGTAAATACTGTGCCCGCCGATATTGGGGTCGGAGGTGTTCCGCAAAATAAGGTTTGTGGGTTTTCGCTGTCTGTTACGACATATTTCAGAGCTGACTCCTGATCTTCCGTGTACTCCTGAGCTTCATCTATAACCAATAGATCAAATCCTTCGCCCAAGCCACCTGTAGACGTCCTTGTGCGAAACTCGACCCTCCCTCCCGATCCCGCAAACTCAATCCTTTCCCGTCCCACCGCTTTTTGTGAGGTAAAATCCTCTCCTTCTTTGCAGCCGCATTTTTCGACGACTTCTTTAAGTCTTTCCCATGCGGAGTGAGAGGTCATTGTTCTATGCGCAGTATGTAACACCCTCTGGCCTTGTTCTAAGGCGTAGAGTTCACGCATGACGACAATTTCATTCTTGCCGTTCCTCCGAGGAATCGCATAGCCAAACTTTGTATGGGTATAAAGTCCGTCTTTGTTGATAGCCATCAAGGGCTTCAGAAGATTTACCTGCCACCTAAAGACTTTGCGACCAGATTTCTCATAGGCACGCTGCACATCTTTATAAAGGCTTTTCTTGTACGGAAGGCAGATAGACCTGCATGGATCCTGACTTCCTATTCTTTTTTTGGTCACATACTCACATCTCCAGCTTCACATCAAAAAGGCCGCCCACTGGCGGCCTTAACTTTGCGTTTAATTATATTGGTAATTCCCCGATTACTTTGTAAAACGGCTTTTTGCTCGTTTTGCTTCTTCTGCGTATTGTTTAGCATCTAATCTCCAGCGATCAATCAGGGACACAGGCTTTATATTGAAAAACTCATCAAGATAGTTTTCTTTCTCTTCATCCGTCCAATTTTTCCATGCTTCTGGAGAGAAAGCCCGTTCAACTTCTCTAACCCAACGTTCATAGGACAGATGCGGTGGCCGCATGGCAAGATACTCTTCTTTAGTCTTCTTCATAGATCGTTACCTCCAGATTTCCATCGACACGTTTTACAGTGTACTTTTGATCTCTGCCCAGAATAAATTCTTCCTCTCTTGGGTTGTCACTATTTGCACCTATGTAAGCCCCTTTAGCTCCTGAAGGTATATTAAATATTACTACTTCTCCGCCTTCATTTCCAGATTGATACTGTCTAAACTCATCTGCAACATTAAACGAAGCAGAAAGCGATTTGTATGCATAAATGGGTTCTCCTCTTTCAAAAGCTTTTACTTCGTCGGGCCCCATCCCTCTATAGAATCTAGCATTTTTCCCTAATTTATATTGGCTCAAAGCTGAATCAATAGCGTGTATTTGTTCTGTGACTTGTTTCCCCTTGTTGTTTCTTAAATACGAATTGATTTTAGAGTACCCTTCACCTGTGTAATTTCTTATTTCACGACTTTCTTCGATTTTAAGTTTATTAAACCACTCATCTGAGCGCTTCTGCATTACTGAAAGATCAGCGTCTGTCAGAGATTTATATTCCTTTGTCCGGCTAATCGTTTTCCTTTTTTCTTTTTTTAATCCTTCCTCTTTGTCTCCCCATTTCTTCGTCCATACGTTTTGCCTTTTTCCATCTCCGGGGTGATAGTCCACCCTGCATCGACAATATCTATGGCGGCGATATATATCTTTAGGCACTTCATTCGGATACCTATATTCCCCAACCATTTGATTGCACCAGTCACAACAATGCCCCGTACTGGTACGGATGATTTTTGGAGACAATCCACATTTATAGTGAAAATCTATGTTGGCTTTGATTGTGTCATCTACAACGGATTGAGTAAAATTTACAACCGGCTCGTCTAAAAGCCACTTCACATCATTGTATTGATCCGCTTCCACCAGTCTATTAATAATTCCATCAATGCGATCTTGATTCAGTTCAGGTTTTATGCCTTTCAGCGACAATTTTGCTCTTGCATTAAGGTCTGTTTGCACATCAGCCGAATAAGAAGATGCAAGCTCATAATTCTGCTTTAGTGTTGGTTCAACAATTCTCCTGGCTATGTTGTAGTACATCTTGCCATCAGGGAGGTTGCTTCCGGACAGATTTTCTTGATAAACCCTTGCTAATATTTCGCCTATTTCAATAGCAAACTCATTTGCATCTCTATAATTTGCCTTCCCTGCACTGATAAGTTCGTTGAGCTTTTTAACTTTGCTGCTAGATCGAAACTTTGCTTTAAATGCTTCCTGGAGTTTTGCCAGTAGCTCAGGGGCAATATCTATCATTGGCCGGCCCCCTTGATTCCTGTAAGCGACCTCAAATTTTCACCCGTAAAGTATCCAGGCACAGCTTGATTGATCTTAATAGCAGCGTCACCAATGAGCCCGATAGTAGCCGCATCAGGAGCAAAAGTAGGCTCCCACATGACCTCTACGTTAGAAAATGCTTCGCGTTTATATGGATAACTATCTCGCAGACACGTGGCCAAATATCCAACGTTTATGAGCCCGCTGCTAAAGGATCTTTGCGCTTTATTGGCTGCTAATCTTAATGTCTCATGACTTGCTTTAATGGCTTCTGCGCTTGAAGGATTCTCCTGCACAAAACCAAGATCATCCAGGGTTAGTCCTGTTTCTCCTGCAAAGCCAGAGGCTGCCATTTTCAGTTGCTCTGTGAAAGGCGCCATGCTGGTGGATGTAAACTGTCCTAACGTTGGCTTGTCCCCATCGCTGTCTTTATCAATCCTTAGCATGCTTGTGATTGTTGCTGTCCATGTATCCAGCTGTTCGGCCTCAGAACTCATCCCAAGCACATATTTTTGAGGAAAGCTGTAAAACTCAGCCGTTACGTCGGCCCTTTCAAGTGTGCGCTTGGCATATCGCTGCCAATATTCAGCCGCTCTGGTAATCCTGGAGCGGCCAAAGGGGCGCACAGAATCCGGCCTATGCACAATCGGTACAAGCAATGGGTACCCCGCATTATGGTAGTAATTTACTGATGTCTTCTTGCCATCTGCGGCTACTGTCGTGATTGTTGTTTTGTCTGGGGCAAAGTAGGCTTCTATCTTAGCCTTTCCATACTCGTCTTCTTCCAATACTGCATAGCCTTCAGTGAGAAGGCCTGTAATGGGATCTATAATTCCCGTTGCATTTGCAGCATCTATCACCTGGAGCCGTGGAATATCGCTGTCTTCTGCTTGGGCGATATAGATAAAAGAGCAAGATGCAATCAATGCTGAAAGTATAGCCGAATCAAACAAAATGTCTGGGTTGTTCGTTTTGAAAACAGTTTCAAAATCATACAGATCATTAGCAAAACCCCGGAAGATCAAGCGATCAGCCATGGTATCAACGGCCTTTGCGCACCAGCCAAGCACGGATCGATAGCGGTCGGATAATTCCGGAGGAATGACAAGGCCGGTTGCCTGATCGATTTTCTTCTGCTCATACTGTTTATAGCGCACCTTTACCCGCAGACTTTTAGCCGCTAATTTTTTTTTGAGAAATTCTACTCCGTATACCATATGCAACCCCTTCATGTGTTTTTATGTACAGTGGACGGCGAAGGTCGGCGTCTGCCTCGGTGGGGGTGGCACCCCCCTCATATCCTCTAATAATTTGAAGTTCAAACGCTTTTATATGTTGTCCAATCTCTGGACTGTGGGAGATTGCGATTTCCTACCACAGCAACAGGTTGAATGTTGTCTTTATAAACCTTGTCAGACTTTTGTCGGTTGCAGGACCAGTGCGCCAGCTGGAGGTTCTCCAGAGCTGAAGGATGACCGCCTTTTGCTATGGGAATAATGTGGTCTACACATGGTGCCATTGGATCTCCATAAGGCAAACTCATGTCAACAGGTTTGCCGCAGATCGCGCAAATGTTTTGCGTCGCTAAAATGGTCTTCCGGTTTCGTTCATACGCGGCTCGATGTGAGCCAGTGTGATCCAACCTCGGGGCCTTGTTCATAGTGGACACCTTCTTCACAAATAAAAAAGCCGCCCATCTCTGAACGACTTTACGACTTTTTTATCTTTTATCACGCTACCACAGTATCACACCACAATGGCTCATTGGGGCTCATCTTTTTGTGGGCACTGGTACTCGGCAAGCTTTAATCCGTATTTTTCCAGCGCTGCCCCTCTAAGGCGTTTAATCTGTGAATAGCTGTATCCTTCCATGACGGCGATTTGCTTAAGGCTCTGACCATAGAGATAGTATGACCTCAGAATCCTGGCCTCGATACCCTCCGTCCATGCGCTGATTTTATGTTCTAGATCAAGGCAAAGACTTTCGGCCTTAAACATCTTATCCCACAGTTCGTGCTGCATATCAATGATCGTCAGGATGATATCTTCGCCAGTAGCATCATCGTGCTGGATAAAGATCCTATTCGGGTTAAGCTCCTGCGTCGTTCTATTCGCGCGCGCCCGTAAGCGCTCAATTTTATCCCGATAATGGGCAATATTTTTCTGAGCCTCCCGGTATTGCCTGAGATCTGCATCGGCATCAAAACGTAAATCTTGTCGTTCAGCGTCTGTCATTGCCCACTCCCCTATTCCACTTGCCCGTTTTTGATAAGTTATAAAACGCTTCTTCTGATGTACTTTCCCATTCAGATCTATGACCACAAGCAACACATGAAACTTGATACCGACCTGAATACTCTTTAACTTCTAAGACCCCTGGTGTTCCACAGACTGGACATGACCTGGTGCTTTCATCATCTAATTTGATGTATATGCCAGGTATTGTGTTCCACACTTTAGTCGCTTCAAGACGAACAATCTGCTGATCATCTTTCCAGAAACCAGTTTGGGTCATACAATCCAGAAGAAGCTTTTGCAAATTATCAATATCAGGTTTCGTCGGCTTAAATTCACCATCAAAATGTTTTCCTGTAATTGCTGAATAACACCATATCACCTGAAGTGACACAGATCCTTCCAATGGTTTTGGGGGTGCATATTTTGCTAAATGACTAAGCAACAATGTTCTAACTTTTTTTGCTTGAGCAGATTCATAGATGATGGCCTTATTATTTTTCACTGTTAATTTTTTAGCCTGAAAAGTCGTCGTTGGTGTTTTCATGGCCATAAAGAATTCGATCTTCACTTTCTACTCACATTCTCTGTTGGCGCTCGTCATTGGATGGGCGGTTCCTGAAGCGCGCGGCGGTAGCTTACGCCGCGCTTTAGGTGACCACCCAATGACATGATGGGACAGACAAACATCTATCTTTAGATAGTGTTTTTGTCCCACCTCTGTGAGATACGTCAAAAACAAGTTTTTGTCTTTCGTCCTATCTGTTATTGCAAGATAGGACAAGAATAGAAGTTGCTGTTTTTGTCCTACCTGATTGCTTATAGGTGGGACAAGACAAAAACTAGTTCTTGTCCGTGCTGCTTTTCTTTCTTTTAATAATCGAAGCAGATCCATCGCCTGGTTTTTCGGTAGCAAAACCCCCATGTTCTTTTAGGCGCCGATAAACTGTTTTTACCGAAATCCCAAGCTCATCAGCCAACTGTGTTGTCGTAATTGGTTGATCTTTTGCGTCCATCTCCAGAGCAGCAAAGGCAATTTCAAGAGCGTTAATACGTTCTTCCTTTTTAACTTCAGGAGATTTTCTACTTTCCAGTCCTCGTTGATAAAACGGCTTTTCTTCTTCTGGACAGGCATCCTTTAATACACCTGAATCGTCAAGGTGATGAACAGGATAGTCAAACCAAACGTTGACAGGATCAAACGCAGCGAACTCCCGTAAGGTTCCTTCTATTCGCCATGCTGTACGGTGTTCTGCGGTACATACGGCAGCATCTAAATCACTTTGGATAGCTTTTAGTTGTTCATAATTTAAGGCCTGTTTGAGATGGTTTTGCATCTGAAAGCGGCTTAACACATCATCTTGACCGACAACATCATTAAGGTAATTCGGTGTATATTTTTTAAGCGCTTCGCAGGCTGCGTGACAATATGCTTTGTCCGTTTGAAGTTTGATCGCATCTTTGCTTAAGTCAAGCTGCGTGAGGTCTAGCAGTGCATCTGGATCCCTGGCGAATACTCCGGAACCAGAAGCCCTGTCCATTGACTTTTTACCGCCCTGATAGCCTTTACTGTGGTGGTGGCAATAAATCACTGCAGCACCCAGATCCGTACAAACCTTGTCGAATTGGTTGCAAAAATGTGCCATCTGATCAGCGCTATTTTCGTCACCTGTTATGACTTTGTAAATTGGGTCAATCACAACAGCGATATAATCTTTTTTCTGAGCTCGACGAATGAGCTTTGGAGCAAGTTTATCCATGGGTATAGATTTACCGCGAAGATTCCATATGTCGATATTGCTTATGTGATCTGGATTCCAATTAAGAGCTCTGTAAACATCTTTAAATCGGTGCAGACAGCTCGCCCGGTCGAGCTCAAGATTTACATATAGAACTCTACCTTGGGCACATTTCCAATAAAGCCATTCTTTTCCTTCTGCGATACCTACGATAAGTTCCATGAGCAGATAAGATTTGCCCGCTTTCGAAGGGCCCGCAAGAAGTAATTTATGTCCTTGACGAAGTATTCCATTAATTAAAGGATTTGATAATGGAGGAAGTTTGTTCCATAAATCTGAAAGTGTTTCAGGATCCGGAAGATCATCGTTAATTCCTTCAATCCATTCATACCATTCGCTCCAACTCTTCTTTCCAATATTGGTATCAACAAGATATTGTTTTTGACCGTTTCTCGTCACCCCAGGCATTCTGCTAAGACGTGACGGATTCTTATTTTGCGTATCAATTGAAAGGCCGTTTTTCTGGCAAACGTCATAGAGGTAGTCAACACGTTTTTGGTATTCCTGATAATTAGTGGCTTCAATTCTAACGATTGCATGCAGGCTTTTTTTGCCACTAAATACTAGTGCAACGATTGGCAGTTCAAGTTCTCTGTAAATGGCATTTTGCTTTTCAACATTAACGTCGTCAGATTCTACTAATGCATATCGAAAATCAGTAACATTTAAATTTTTGACGCCTTGTCCATCAAGAGGATTGAATCTTATCCAGGCACCCGCTTCTTCGTTGATGGTCCCAAAAACATTACTGATATCACCTTCGCAGTTATTAAGAAGTTCGATTAGTTCACCAGCAGTTCTGTCATAGCTGCCTTTAGTGGGCAACCATCTATTACTTTTTGCATCTTTATATGACTTTGTAACGTATCCAACATTCTCAGAAGCTTCGAATAGTAAAGTAAGATATGTTGTAATTTCCCTTACAGGATCCCAAACGGTTGGCTCAGTAACTTCCTGTCCTTCTATCCAGCTAGGATTTACGAGAGTATAGTCTTTTGAAATGACATCATCCCAAGCAAGTTCATGCCCACTTTTTATTGGATTCCACCCAGCATCTTTGGCCATCTGAACAATGGTCCCACCAGTAACAATAGTTGACGTTTCTTCATTAAATGAACTCCATTTTATATAACATTCACCAGGTTTATATCTGGCGTCCGAGCTACTCCACTGGTCCCATATATTGGCTGTGTATCCCTCATGTTTGAGAGCCATTCCAACATTAACCCATTCCTGATAAGAAAGCTGGGAAGGATTGATATATTCCAGTAATGGAATTAAATTGATTTCAGTCTTGTTCATAGGGATCCAACCCTTCCTGTCCTAGTATTTTGATATCATCGTTTGCACCTATTTTCTTTTCAGAGATACTCAGAAAACCTGTATACATACTGTGGCGCAACTCTGAAACATATTTCCCGAGAAACTGATATGCAGATTCTTTTGTGGTATAGATTCGCAAAATATTTCGCGGATAAACTTCTTTTTCTGAGTTGCAAACGATATACAATGTTTTTCCGTCTGGAAGTATTTTTTTCATAAGCGATCACCTTGGTAAATTGCTGGATTCACATCATGTGGTATTCTCCAACCATTTGCAGCAATTCGATCAATCAAGTTTCGTGCTGTTTCAAATTGCCACGTCCCCACATGTTGAAACCCCTTGTTTTCTAAAAAGCGTATTTGTTTGGGAGTAGTTAATCCCTCAGCTCTTCTTATGGATAAGCGGTCCAAGAGCTTTGAAGCTTTACCCGCGTTATCAATTTCATCTGGAAGAATGCCGAGTTTTTCTAATGATTGAATTTGTTTTTCAGAAGGTGGCGCCATCTCCCATGCAAAAGAAGGGACATATCCCGATAAATCTTCAGCTTGAATGGACATTTCAAATTGCAGAGGATCAACGAGCTTCCTTTTGCGTTTTCTCATTGTTTCAAGTTTTTGGGCTAAGGCTTCTTCTCGTTGCCGTACAATATCTGATTCAGCCTGTTTATCGGCCTCTATTAAATCTAATGGTCCATCATAGTTTTCGATGTTTTTGGTTATCTGCTGAGCAACTTCGTCACGTTCCGCAATAAGACACGCGGGATGGCAAAGCTCGTGATTTTGTGTATGCCAAAGAAAATCTAAGAGTAGCAGATAATCTTTTCCAGGATAAATTCTGGTTCCTCGTCCGACCATTTGGGCGTAAAGGCTGCGTATCTGTGTCGGTCGCAATACCACAATGCAATCAACGGAAGGACAATCCCAGCCTTCAGTCAAAAGCATGGAATTGCAAAGCACTTGATACCGTCCAGAAGCAAAGTCAGAAAGAATTTTTGTTCGGTTCTCACTATCACCATTTACTTCCGCTGCAGTTAAGCCTTTCGATTGAAGAATTCTTGTGAATTTTTGAGATGTCTTAATCAGAGGCAGAAATACAACTGTCTTTCTGTTTTGGCAGTGCTTTATCATTTCATCCGCAATAGATTCCAGATATGGATCCAAGGCGGTACAGATTTCAGAAGCTTTAAAATCTCCAGCCTGTTTAGATACCATGGAAATATCAAGCTTCAATGGCAAAGTGAGTGCTTTGATCGGGCAAAGATAGTTTTCTTTGATTGCTTGAGGTAATGAGTACTCATAAGCCAATGTCTCAAAATACGAGCCTAAATTATGCATATCACCACGATCAGGTGTAGCCGTTACTCCGAGTACCTTTGCATTATTGAAATACTGTAAAACTCTCTGGTAGCTTTCAGAAATGCAGTGATGAGCTTCATCAACAACAATTGTTCCGAAATAATCTGGAGAAAACTGACTTAGCCTTCTTTCGCGCATCAGGGTTTGAACAGAACCTACCGTTACGCGATACCACGAATTAATACTGGTATCTTTAGCTTTCTCTACTGAGCACCTAAGTCCCGTTGATTTTTCAAGTTTATCAGCAGCTTGATCTAAAAGTTCTCCTCTGTGCGCTAAAACAAGGCAACGATCACCAGCGCGGACGCGGTCTTCAATTATTTTAGAAAAAACGATTGTCTTACCAGTTCCGGTGGGAAGGACAAGGAGAGTTTTGTTAACTCCCCTTTCCCATTCATCGTTTACAGCGATTCTCGCTGCTTCTTGATATGGTCGAAGTTTCATAATTAGAAACTCCCAGCTTGCCAAGAAGTTCCAGATACAGGCTGACTGTTGTTATAATCGTCCGGAAGCAAAAATGCCTTAATTCGATTTTGGAGATTACCATTATATTCTTCATTGATAACGCTGCATTTTCCTGTAGCTCCCATGACATTGTTCCAATTCATTCTTAGTGGTTCTCCCTTTTTCTTTTGGCCAATAGATGAAAAGAACTGGGAAAGCTTCCATTCAAGAGAAGTATGTAAGACAAGGTTTTCGATAATGTTGGCAGTGCCTTGAGGTGAATCGATTGAACAAGTCACTTTAACCATGTTACAGGACGGCAATTTCCCTTCGCCTTTTGATCTGGTTTTTTCAATGTTTGTCACTCTGAATTGATATTCTCCGGGAACAAGAATGACAAATTCCTGAGAATCTTGTGTAATGGTTCCATCGTAGCTGAGTTCTTCACCTTGGACTTGATTTTGATACATACAGAAATTCCTTCTTTCTTAAAATTTAAAGTGTAAATGGTAAGTCTCGCTGACTTTTTATAATGCTGAAGACCTGATCCCAGGCTCCAATGAGTACTCCAGAAATAAAATCCTGAGGATAATCTTTAACGGGCATATCAGCAGGGAAATATCCTTTTAACGCACAGGCCTTACGAATTTCTTCTTCTGAAACTTCTTGTCTGGTCATAAGATCTCCAAGTGCTTCAGGAATACCTTCAAGGTCGTCTTTTAGGCTGTTTGGAATTTGAGTTGCGGTCGTCGCTGAAATTTGGCCTTGAATTTCAGACTGATCAAATGATGAAGTAGCTGGGAATTCGATCTGTTTTTCATCGATGGCACCAATTGGAATAAAAATATTACGCAGGGGTTCAAAATCCATAGGAAGTTCTTCGGGAAGGCTTTCACGGTTTTTTGCATCCCAGGCAGGATGATGCGTGGTATAAATTACTCGACGTCCTCCAATGGCTTTTTTAGTTTTAGTTTCAGAAGTGATGACTTCTGTTTTATAATTACAAAACAGAACCATATCTGCCCATTCCTTAGTAATGGCTGCAGTTTTCTTTTCTAATTTCAATTCCCATCGATCATATGCCCCCATTTCATCTGGCTGTTCAAATTTTCGCATTTGTGCATGAGCGGTAAGAACAATATTTATTCCGATGTTGACAATTTCCGTAAGTGAATCGAGAAAATATTTGCCCCAATTTTCCTCAAGTTCTGTATAGCCTTTCCCATATCCTGGTGTTTCGATAGACTGCCATTGATTTTTACTGATTAGGTTTTCAATGAGTAATTTTTCTGCCCAATCCGCAGTATCGATAACTAACGTTTTACACACTGAGGGATTCGCTTTTACATCTGAAATTAGTGAAGTCATCATATTCCAGGATGTAGGTTTTGGAGTTCTTGCAACATCCATGCTAACCGTACTATCTTCCGTATCAATAAAAAGCGGATCAGGAAATTTGCTTGCAAGTGTGGATTTTCCAATTCCTTCCGGCCCGTATATTACGACCTTTTTTGCTTTTTTTAGTCGGCCTTTGATAATTTGCATGTTTAAAATTCACCCGCTTTCCATTTTGACGTGTTATTTTGTTGAGGTTGTTTTATTGTGAGATTAGAAGAATATCCATCTTCGATAATAATTGAGCACTCATCACCAGTACTGACGCGTGTAGCAATAGCTTGCAAACCTTCGGAATCAAGCCACTGCCCGAATTCATGAAGAGTATCCAGATCCATTTGTTCGAGTTTATCCAAAAGCACAAATCCGCATTGAGGCTTAAGTTTGCGTACAATTGCTGTTGCGACTTTGAGTTGGTCTGAGCCACTCATGCAATCCCATTTTTTTCCAAGATAAATTAGTTCCCCATCTTCAACTGACAATCCTGGAAGAGGAAGATCAGCGTTTTTCAATAAATCGATCTTCTTTTGACGGACAGTATCAAGCTGGGAAGTTAAAGTGTCATACTGTTCTCTGTATTCTTTTGCATCATCTTCAGCTTTATCTTTATTAAGGTTGGCGCGTACCTTGATGTTGATTTTTTCAATATCATTGATGCTCTCTTCGATTTTTGCAGTTGATTCATCATGTAATTGCTGAGCAGTCTTCATCGCAATTTCTTCATCTTTTACCGTTCGGTTGTACAGATCAAACAACGATTCCTTGCGTTCTTGAAGCTGTTTAATTTGTTCATCCAAGCGAGAAAGTTCATCATGAATTCTGTGTTTATCTGCAGTGATCTGGTTTAATTGATTTCGTTTTCTTTGATTTTCACCATTTAACGCCAAAATAGACTGCTGTTGCTTGATCAATTCAGAAGCACTTACAAGCTCTTTCGGAGCATCGGGAAAGTAAGGCTGTTCATTGGCAAACTTTTGCTTTTGGTCAGCAATTTGACCTATGGCATGTCGCTGGTTATAAATCTCTGTCTCCTGGCGTTCTAGTAAGGCAAGTTGATCACCAACGCCAGTGATTTGCAGCAATGTTTGAGCTTTCTCCTTGCTGCTTTGCTGCATAAATTTTGGAAGATTTAATGCTAATTCCTCAACAAAACTGTCGAGCAGGTTCTGACCTGCTCTATTGCCTTCTGGATCGATAACCTTTAAATCACTATTTTTCCCTTTGCGCTCAACGACAAGACCATTCGACATGGTAATCGAGAGAGAAGGCGGCACTACAGAATCATCTCTTTGAGGATCTGTTGGGCGGAATCTGTTGCCACCAAGGCCCCAGGCAATTGCATCCAGAACAGATGTTTTGCCCTGATTGTTTTTGCCGCCAATAATAGTCAGACCGTTCGCAGTCGGTTCAAGCTTAACTGCTTTTACTCGCTTGACATTTTCAATTTCTAGTTTATTTATTTTCATGCTCATGCTTTTTTCCTCTCATTCAGCTCCACAACATAAATCTGGTTAATGGTTAAATAAGGCACTCGATAACGTTCGAGTTTAGCTATGAGAGCCTTACCTGTAATCGTGGTATGATCGACCAAAAGCGTTTTGCCTTCACGTATTTCTTTTGCTATTTCTGCTCGACTGGAAAAATTTAATACCGAACAAAGATCAAGCATGCTATCATCTGTTAGTTTCATTTGTTCTCCTTTCTGTAAAGAAAACAGCTGCCAAGCCCCAGCTGGTAAGGAATGAAAGAAGCCCAAGAAGTGGCGGGATATCTCCATCCACAATGCTGCAGGCGCATGCAGACCCGAAAAGGAAGAAGATCCAGAATAATGCGGCCCTGATGATTTGATAAACGGCCGCCATTTTCTTTTTTTGTGCTAAAATAGGCATGTGCTAAACACACTTTCTAGCCGGCTATTGCCGCCGGCTGGCGATGGCCAAACGGTCCTGCGTTTGGTCATTTTTTTGTGGTAAAATTTTGAAAAAGGAGTTCCGATTTTGAGGTGTTATCGAATTCACAACAATTAATCAGCTTTTGGCTATTTGGTTTAGGTGGTTTTGTAATTACCATCGCTACATTTATCGCAGCTTTCCGTACAAGGAAAACCGTATCTAAAGCATTTGAGGTAGCCGATTTCAGGAAACAAATTGAAGATATTATTGCTTATCTTGATGAAGCAAAAAAACAAATCGAGGAAAGAACATTTTCTCGCCAAGATGCGTTTATCCTCAGTAATGTTCTGTATAAAATGCTTCGCGATTATACTTTTATTTCGTTGCGCACAAAAAAAGATATTAATAATTGTGTGTTTTTGCTCAGAAGTTTTGATGGTTCAGAAGGGCAAAAAACTGCTACAACAGATGCAATAATTAGGATCACATCATATTTACAAAAGGAAAAGCGAAAATGAATACTGTCAAATCCATATTGTCCCAACTTAAAACGTGGACGAAAGAAGGTCTCTTATCGTGGCTAAGCTTTGACCATCCTTTTGCCCAAGCCTTGCTCTCTAATGGAGAACTTGCTACTACGTCATTTCAAATGGAATTTCATATGATTGAGCCTGACAATTCATTCCTAGCTCTTTATAAAGGGAAGCTTTACTTGATTCTCGATGAAACTTTTTATTCGGGATTTGATACTTCGGTGTTACATCAGGTGAATCTTTACGTTGCAACAGATCCGGATCACGTTTCGTTAATAGGATATATTGATGATGAAACTCAGGCAAACCTCGTTCCTCTAATAAGAGCTCACTTGGATTAATATCAATAGTATTTCCGTTTGTTAATATCTCTTGACCATTTTATAAGTACAATCAGAGTAGCAAGGGAAAAAACAAGCTTAAGAATGCCTAATACGATTTTTCCATAGAAATAAAAGTCTTCCATTCTCTTTCTCCTTTCTTCACTTTTCTGCACCAAATTCGCTGGGCGGGGGATTGTGCCACTTTATGCCGGCTATTGGTCGCTATGATCGCCCGGTCGGTGAGACCTCTCGCTTATCACTCAGGTGGGCTGGTTTTGATTTATTACTTTTGCTATTAGCGTAATGAGAATCGTAAGTCAGCTTTTTCACGCAGACCTTGCGTCATAAACAAAATCCTCATAGATGTCTTCCGGGAACAGAATCGGCAGATAGTCGTCCGGCAGATCTAAAAATCTCAGGATGGCGTACATGTCAGCGCGTTTCCATTCGAGCAGTCCGCACAGGCGCTTGCTTAAGGCGGATATGCTAAGCCCGGTTGGTTTCATCAGGTCTTGAAGCTCCTTGCTGCGTAAACCCGTGTAGGCTCTCAAGGCTTTGTAAGCTTTAGGTTTGTTCTTCATGGTTGGGGTTCCTCCTTTCAATGGGGTTGTTTGATTTTTTTTCGAGGTCTTTTCTGAAGACTTGAATCTCTTTCTTCCTTTTCTTTTCTTATTTCCGTTCCTTTTTGGTATGCTCTTCTTATTAAGTAAGAAGGGAGGCATACTTATGGATAAATATGAATTAGCGTTGAAGATCTATGAAGCGTCTTTGGCTCGTGTCAATCTCTATAGTTTGAAAGATCCGTCTGGTCACTCAAAATCTGAAATTGAGCAAGTGAAAAAAGCTGCTAAATGGGCCGCTGAAACATTCAATATCATTTATGAGAATTTGAATAATCCAAGCGTGGAAGAACATAACTAAGGATTGTACAAATCTCCTCTGAGCTCTCACTGTCATATGAACCGTTTCGCAGGCGGTTGATTGCATAAGTGAGAGCTTCTCTTTTTAAGTCTTCAACAAGCTCACTTGTGTCATGTGGGGATTTTTTCACCACAACATTTGAATTTAAATTTTCGAGATCTGCCCCATTTTTCTTCATCGCACTCTCTCCTTCCTTTTATGCCTGAATCAAACATTGTCACTGTACGTTTAGAAACCCCAACAAGGAATTATTCTTTGAAGGCTAACGTTAACAAAATTCCATACTGTTCGTGACCGTTATCGATCTCAACAGTCATGACGAATTCTTTGATAAGCCCTTTTTTCATATCCTCATTTGAAGATTTCCTTAGAAAGTCAATGACATTTTCAATGGTCATGTGCTTCTCTCCTTCCTAAGCCGTTCGCTTGTCGAATAGGCCAAATAGATAAGCTTTATCGCTTAATTTCGTTCGTTATTTGGAACGTCTTGCGTAAAAAAATAACGTTTAACATCTTTAAATCCAATTGTGTCCGCGATAATCTGCATTTCACTTCCTTTAAACTCTGTCCTGTTATTAAACTTATCAGATAGCGTAGATAATGGTATTCCAGTCGTTTCAGATAATTTTCTTAAACTATAGTTGCGTTGTTCCATCAGCCGAAATAGCTCACTGTAGTCATAAATAATCGCCACATTTTTACCTCCTTGCCTTGTTCGTTTTATCGAACTTGTCAATAGAATACCATATCTTTTAAACTTGTCAACCGAAAAATCGAACTATTTTTCATTTTTATTCTTGATATTTCGAACACAGTGAGTTATATTACAGAAACATTACTTTGAAGGAGGGAACGCGATGGATTATAGACAAAATTACCTTCAAGCATTTGGGCAACGTGTCAAATCTGCACGCGAAAGCATAGGCCTTTCGCAACAGGAGCTAGCTGACAAAGTCTTCACAAGTAAAAGTATGATTTCCAGCTATGAGAACGGGTTGAGTGATCCTAGACAATCGATGATTCCATTGCTTTCCGAGGCACTTAACGTATCTATTGGCTGGCTAATGACGGGAGACGACTTCACTCTCGACTATAACCGTTATGGCATTCTCCCAGTCGCCAAGCGCAAGATCCCCGTCTTAGGCAACGTTCATTGTGGAACTCCTACTTATGCCGAGCAGGAATATCTTGCTACGGTCGATTCCGAAATCAATGCTGACTTTGCCCTTATTGCTGTTGGAGATTCCATGATTGATGCTGGAATTGATGATGGAGATCTGGTTTTCGTGCGTCGTCAATCAACGGTCGATAATGGTCAGATAGCCGTAGTTTTAATAAATGATGAAGCGGCAATAAAACGAGTACAAAACTCAGGTGATGTGCTGATATTAAATCCGGCAAATCCCAAGTATGAAACACTAACGTTTCAGGCCAAAGATGGGAAAGATATCCAAATACTTGGTAAAGTCGTAGCTTTTACGCATTTATTAGAAAGAAAAATGTAAGAGTATAGTGGAGGTAGCAGTATGGCTCGTAATCATGGCGTTATGTGGTCGATCCTCATTGGATGGTGGTTGTACCCTATATATCTTGTGTTGATCGGCTGGTGGTGGATTCCGCTTAAAAAATTGATTGACCGTAAAAAAAAGCCCACTATGCCGATTGTGCTCCTCGATAAGTTCCGCGTTGTTACTTGGGGAGAAGACTTAGAAAGGCTCAAGCAATGGCAAGCTGATCATGCCCGATATCAATGGCACGGAAATTATACCGAGAAACGGACTTATGAATATGGCTGGACGGAAGATAATAACCACGGATCCCTAAGACCGGAGCCCGATAACACGTATGACCCTAATGCCGTTGCCGTGTACTTAGGCAATTTCAAGATCGGCTATGTGCCCCATGAAGTTAATGCTGTCTGTCATGACAAGCTTATCAAGCAGCCCCTCATCACAATTAACATTTATGGCGGCAGGTATAAGTACAAGGATACAGATGGTGAGATCATCACCTGCAAGACAGATACACAAGCGGATGTATCGATAAGAAGATACTGTGAATAATAAAGAGAGCTATTTCCGGAGAGAAACGAGGAGCATATGCCTATTAATGTCGTAATCTACGCCCGCGTCTAGAAAACTGCGTTATTTTAGACCAACTAAACTCTTAGTCCAAGATTTTGGACAGAATTAGATTAATAAACCGGCCGCCCCTACACTCGACCAAAGCACCGGGACGGCCAAAGCACCAGAAGCCCGAAGGCTCATGCTTATTTAGATTATAACATGAGCCTCCACTAAGGAGGTTTTTATTATGCCTAAAAAATCAATTGGAAACCCTGTATGGAATGAAAAGCGCAAGCATTGGAGGATGTCGGCACAGAAGAATGGCATTCGCAGGGATTTTTACTCCTCTAATCCAAGCCGGAAGATGGGCCCTGCTGAGTGCCGCAAAAAGGCTGAGGCATGGCTGCATCGCCTGGAAAATCCATCGGATATCTATTTTGAGGATGCCTGGAACGAGTACCTGGAATACTACGAAGCAAAATATAAGCTCACCTCACTATCGACACTCGAAAGCCGGGCCAAGGCTCATTTGCTGCCTGCATTAAAAAATCGAAAGCTGGTAGATATTCAAAAGACTGACTGGCAAAACATTATTTTCCAGGCTTTTGAACGGGAATCAAAGAGCAAGGCTACACTCAAAGGACTGGCCACGACAATCAGGACGTTTTGCAAATGGGCAAGTACGAAAGGCTACATGAGAGATACAGACGTGCCGATCTACTTTGCCTATCCGACGGAGAAATTATCTCGAGAAAAGAAAATCCTGCAGCCCGATGAGCTGGCTGCGCTCTTATCCCCTGAGGAAGATGAAAGTAATTGGTACATCAATGCCTTCCGCTTTTTGGCCTTGACGGGGCTCAGGCGCGGTGAGCTTTGCGCACTCCAGCTCAAACGGGATTACGACAAAGATAGCATCACGATAAGAGAATCCATCTCCCACGAAGGATATCTGACCGACGGTAAAACAAAAGACGCGCATCGAACCATTTACCTGGGGGATCTGGCAAAGGACATCATTCACAAGCACGAGATGCAGCTCATGAAGATAGGTAAACGCAACAGGACTTACTTGTTTTGCAATGAATACGGCCAACGCATAAGCCCGCGAGTTTTAAGAAATAACTGGCAGGAGTGGCGGGAGGCGCATGGCATTGACATTACCCTGCACGAGCTCAGGCACACGTTTATTTCTTACTCCAGACTGAAAACCGGAATCTCCCTCGATGAGCTTAAACGGATTTACGGCCATTCTGCAGGAATGAATACCGATAAAGTTTATGTCCACAGCATTGATGAGAGCCCCGAGGAAAGACGGAAGAAGTTAGAGGCAGACATGAGTAATGCCCGGAAAATTGATCAGACCATCGAAAAGCTGATAGAAAGCATTTAACTCTTTTAAGTTTTTATCTGCAGCCCCGTAAGGGGCTTTTTTAATGCGCCATCGAATGTCGCGTCTTACCGGATCAACACTGTTCAAAGCTGCTCGAAAGATTGAACTGCGCCAGCCTAAGTTACAGAAATAGGACTTATTAAGCCGGGTGTTTTTCCCGCATTTTCCCACACTTTATCCCACACTTCAAAAAATATTATGAAAAAAGTGAATAACCGTAGAATGACAAAAGCCCCAGAAATGGGGCTTTTGAGCAAGTCACTTAGGTTTCATGACTATTATGGCGGAGAGCATGGGATTTGAACCCACGTAACGCTATTAACGTTAACACGATTTCCAATCGTGCGCCTTAAGCCGCTCGGCCAACTCTCCAGGCGCCAAACTGCTTTACAACATTCTGCAAAGCCAGGTCATTATAAAAAATGTCGGCGCATCTGTCAAATTGTTTTCCTGAGGGGCTTCCTTATATCGGCGGCTTCCACATAGAGGCTGATCGCCCACTACGGGCGACCAGCTCACGAATGGCAATCAGGCTTCGGCTTTCCAGAGACCGTGCTTGTTGCAGTATTCGTAGACCGTCACGGGGCCATCTGCAATGTCGAAGCAGGCTTTGGGCTCATCACCGGGCTTGAGGCTCTTGTTCTGGAATTTCTCACCCTGAACAGCGATGATATTGGTGATGAAGTGATCTTCGGCCATCGGATGCAGAACGCTGCCGACCTGCACTTCGATGTGATTGCCTTCGCGTTTGATGGCAGGGACATGCTTTTCTTTGGCTGCATCGGTAGTACCGGCTTCGAGCTCAGTCATCTTCTGGCCGCAGCAAACCAGTGCACCGCCACCATCATGCAGAAGGACGACGAGATGACCACATTCTTTGCAAAGATAAAACTTAACTTTTTCCATTTTGTTCTCCTTTTTCTATCCTGAGCTGAACGGATAAGGACAGGCCAGGAAGTTCTTTATACAACTTACTCTCTTGTGGCCATGAAGCAATGCGGCTGTTTTGTCGTCATCAATACTTATGAACCACTTTCATTTCTATCGTAACTTGTGCCCGGCTTTGTTTCAAGGCAAAAAGGGTAACATTCAGCCTCATCGGCTGGTTTTATCTTTACAAAAGTCCTCATGCGTCAGAGCGGCTGAAGCCGTTAACCATTTTATTGCTGGCAGCGTGCAGAACCTTATCGAGAAGGAGAGCGGTCTCTTTTCTGGCTTCTGCTGCAATTTCCTCATTGGCCTTCTCACAGAAAGCCGGGGCATCCGCAGCACTGATCTTTTCCTCCACAAACTTCCGGTCGAATTTGTGGATCAACTCAAGGCAGCGAGACTGCAGACGATTCTGATAGCGCTCGGCGAGGTTACTGCAGTCACTGTAATGTGCGTCAGCAAGGGCCGCAATCAGGCGGCTGTTCCAGTAGAGATTTTCTGTCGTGACCTCCGGGCCGACCTGAGCCAGGTACGCAGGGGTCGTATTGACATTTGCATAAAAGGGAATCATGGCATTGAACACGTTGCAGCCCACCGCCAGCCATTCCAGGCAGCTGATGGCCTCCGGCTGATAGGGACGGATCTGACCCAGGCCAAGGAAATTCGTTCGATTGACGGCGATGGAGCGGAAGGCGTTGCGTTTCAGCGGATCGCCGTGTTTGCCATAGGGGTCATAGGGCGTCCCCTGGAAGTGATTGGACATCGCAACTTTGCAGTCCTCTACAGTAATCTTGCGCTCAGGGACACGGCACCAGGGAATATCGTCAGAATCAGGACGATAGTCTGCATCTTCCCCATCCCAGATATTTTCATTGGGGTTGAAATAGCGCTGGAGGACCCAGGCACGGGGCGTATTGTAAACATGATCAGAATCGCTGTGTGAGCCAAAAGCATCACGGGGATTCAATCTGCCGTCCAGAGAAAGATCCAGGTGATGCTTTTCAATAAATTCATGCAAATCATCAGAGCAGAGAAAGTTTTCTTTGGCGCCAAAAGCATCGTCCAGATCAAAAGCATCGAGACCAAGCTGATTGGGAATAACCGCATAGCAGTCATCCGGCAGACGACGTGCCATCCAGTGGTGCCCTCCTATGGTTTCCAGCCACCAGATATTATCCTGATCCTGGAAAGCGATGCCGTTCATTTCGTAAGTCCCGTATTGCTCAAGCAGCTTGCCCAGGCGGAGAACACCTTCGCGGGCGCTTTTAATAAAGGGCAGAACCAGGCTGACCAGATCTTCTTCGCCGATGCCGCCGATTTGTTCAGGCACGAAATTCTTCTCGCCCTCTTTGCCCTCGGCCTTCTTATAGACGACGAGCGGATCTGCGGCAAGAACCCGTTCATTGGAAGTAATGGTTTCCGTGGCCGTCATGAAAACGCGCGCTTCGTTAAAACCGCAGGCGCCCCAGATGCCTTCATCATCAATGGCATTGGGCATCAGAGTGATGCGTTGAGGATTGTCCGGCAGTTTGATGCTGACATGAGAGATAACAGAACGATAGGTTTTGGGCTGATCTTCAGCCTTTACGACGATAAACTTCTTGGGGCTGTAAGCACCGGCGCCAGAGTCTTCGTTACGGGCGACAAGGGTTGAGCCATCATAGGAAGCTTTTTTTCCAACAAGAATAGTTGTGCAGGGCATGGTTTTTCCTTTCCAGCAATGGCCGTCAAGTTTAGAAACAGCTCATTTCAGCTTTCAGGCCATAACATTAAAAGTTCAATTCATTCTAAGTCCGGCCACTGCCTTTTTCAAATCTGATAAAAAATCATCATTTGAGATTAAGACAGCCCATAACGTATAATTCAGCCAGGAGGAAAGTATTATGGATCCTGCCTATCTTTTTAATATTGGTCAGAATTATGAAGCCTATAAATATCTCGGGATGCATCGCACAGAGTTGGACGGGCAGGACGCCAGAGTCTTTCGTGTCTGGGCTCCTCATGCTCAGAACGTCAGTTTAGCTGGTGATTTTAACGGCTGGTCAGTGGATGCTCAGCCGATGCTGCGTCTGGGCGAGACCGGGATTTGGGAAACGACCCTCAACGCCGTGCCATCATGGAGCCGCTACAAATATTTTGTCGTGGGCAAGGACGGGAAAGGCGTTTGGAAAGCCGACCCCTTCTCCCTCCACCAGGAAAAAAGGCCCGGCACTTCTTCCATTGTCTACGATGAAGACTCCTCTGCCTGGACGGATGACGTTTTTCTCAGTGCGCGAAAAGATGCCCGAACGCCTCAGCCACTCAATATCTACGAAGTCCATCTCGGCTCATGGCGCCGTTACGAAGATGGCAACTGCTACAACTACAGGGACATTGCGCCGCAGCTTGCGGACTACTGCCTCGACCTCGGCTACAATGCCGTGGAGCTCATGGGCATTATGGAGTATCCCCTTGACGATTCCTGGGGCTATCAGGTCACAGGCTATTTTGCGCCGACTTCGCGATACGGCACTCCCCTTGACTTTAAGTTTTTTGTCAACACCCTGCACGCCGCAGGTATAAAAGTTTTTCTGGATTGGGTTCCGGCGCATTTTCCCAAAGATGAGTTTGGGCTCTTTCGCTTTGATGGCAGCGCAACCTATGAATACGCGGACAGTAGATTAGCCGAACAGGAAGAATGGGGCACGATGGTCTTCGATTTTGCCAAGGCAGAAGTGCGTTCTTTCCTGATCTCCAGCGCTTGTTTCTGGCTGCGGGAGATGCATCTGGATGGTCTGCGCGTGGATGCGGTGAGTTCCATGCTTTATCTGGATTATGGCCACCACGAGGCCATCAAGAACCGCTATGGCAGCAACGAAAACCTCGATGCCATCGATTTTCTGCGTGTCTTGAATAAGATGCTCGCCGACGAGTTTCCCTGCTGTTTCATCATGGCGGAGGAATCTACGGCTTTCCCCTACATCACAAAATCTGTGGAAGTGGGCGGTCTTGGCTTTACGCATAAATGGAATATGGGCTGGATGCACGACACGCTGGAGTATTTCAAAAATGATTACTACGCGCGTAAATACGTGCACAATAAGATGACTTTCTCTATGACCTATGCTTTTGCCGAGCGCCATATCCTGCCCTATTCTCACGACGAGGTTGTCCATGGCAAGCTCTCCCTGATCGGCCGTCAACCAGGAGATATCTGGCGGCAATGCGCCAGCCTGAGGGTCCTCTTTTCCTGGCAGATCGCCCACCCCGGCGCCAAGCTGAATTTTATGGGCAACGAATTTGGCCAGTTTATTGAATGGCGTTTCCGAGAGCAGCTCGAGTGGTTTATGCTTGATCTTGAACAGCACCGGGCTCTGCAGAATTTCAGTCGTGAACTCAACCATCTCTACCTCCAGCATGGAGCCTTCTGGGAGAAGCCTCTGACCTGGGATGGCTTTGAATGGATGCAGGCCGATGATGCCGAAAACAGCGTTTTTGCCTTTGTCCGCAAAGGCGAGGATGAAAGCATCCTTGCTCTCTTTAACATGACCCCGGCCGTCCTTCCCGGCTATGTTCTGCGCGTGCCGCAATTTGGGCGCTACGAGCTGCTGCTTAACAGTGATGACGTTCGTTTTGGCGGTTCCGGCTACTGGGGAGACTCAAGTCAGGGTAAGATTTTCTCCACCAATCCCCTCAGCCAGAAGGATATGCAAAAACAAAGCCAGAAGCGCAAAGAATATTCCCGGACGATACTCAGCGAACTTGAGCGTGAACAGGAAAAATATCTGAAGGAGCGCCAACATCTGCTGGAAAAACTGGATCAGCAAGTGGGTGGGTCAGCCGTTGATCACGAGAGTCTAAAGGCTTTACACCATCCCCTTCCGGAGATACCGAAAGAACTCGTTTTTCATGAGGAGAGCAAGCTCATCCTGGACCTGCCGCCGCTTGCAGCCGTTTTTTTTTCGTTTAGTTGATGTCGAGCGCGCGGATTTGTTCGATGAACGCCGCATTTTCTTCCGCCGATTTCACAGCAATGCGAAACCAGCCTTCTCCCAAGCCCTCGTAATTAGCGCAGGAGCGTATCAAAATGGCCCGCTTACCGAGCAGAAGTTTGGCCTGCAACAGACTTTCAGAATGCTGAAAGAAAAGATAATTGGCTTCTCCCTGAATCTCCTTAGCCCCAAACTTACGCAACTCTTCTGCCAGTTCGCTTTTATTTTCAGCAAGTTCTTCCAGGCAGCCCCGGATGGTCGCAGCCGGGACCTTCATGGCAGCCTCCGCCGCTGCAGCTGCCGGTGCAGAAACCTGCCAGGGTGGCGTCAAAGCTTTGATTTTTTTGCATAAATTTCTGTCGGAACAATAAAGCCAGCCAATACGCAGAGCGGGAATAGCAAAGAGCTTGGTCAGGGAATGAAAACTCACAAAGCTGAGAATCTGCGCTGGCGTATGGCCTCTCGAAGTCTCACGTCCTTCAGTTCCTGAATCAGTATATTTCGTTGAGAAGTCGGACCTCTGTTCCAAAAAAGGAGCCAGGGCGATTTTCGTGGCCTTAAGTTTTTCAGGCAGAAAATCCAGAAAACAAAGATCCAGCAAAAGAGCCACTCCCTTCTCTCTGCAACGTTCAGCAATTTGACTCAGGATTTCAGGTCGTATGCTTCGTCCTGTGGGATTATTGGGATGGCAGAGGATCACAGCTCTGAGCTGCTCGTTGATGGCCGGCAGAAGGCGCTCATTAACGTCAAACTGCTCTTCCGCCAGCAGACGATGGGAAAGAATGTGGAAACCTGCAGCACTGAATGCCGCACGATATTCTCCAAAACAAGGTTCAGCTATCAGGACATCCTGTCGTCTTTCAAAATTCTCTGAAAGGCGCAAGGCACAGGCCGTTCTGAAAATTAAATCTGCGCCGCCATTGCCCGCAATAAGTTGTTCTTGGGAAATTTTTTCTTTTTCCGACAAGCATGCTAAGAAGCCTCTCGGTTCGGGTTCAGGGTAGGCAGAGACTTGCTTCATCGCGTCAAGTGCCGCAGTTGTTATGCCCCAGTTTTGCGCCAGAGGATTGATGTTGGAAGAAAAATCAAGGATAGCTTCAGGAGGAAGCTGCAGTAAAGCCGCAACTTTGACTTTATCGGCCCCATGAGGCATCGTTTCTAGGGAGCGGCGCAGCTCGTTAAGACCGTTACGATTCCTACCCGGGTGAAGTTCATTCGCCGGCTTAAACATATTACGAGGTTTTTCTTGCACGTTTCTCTCCCCTTTCAGCCTGGTACAGTTTTTTTATACGCTTGCATTAAAGTTTCAGCCATTTCAGCCAGGCTACGCCCACGGCAAAGAAAAGAGCCATGATGCCCGCCAGATAGAGCAGACGAATGCTGAGGTCAATATCCGAGGCTTCTGCATGACGGCGAGGATCTCCGATCGTGGGCTTAAACACCTCTTGACCAAAATACTTATGGCTGCCGCCCAGCTGAAGTCCCAGAGCACCTGCGACGACAGCTTCCGTCTGCCCTGAATTAGGGGAGGCGTGCTTCAGGCGATCCCTCTTGAAAATCTTCCAGGCTGACTTTGTATCGAGTCTCAAAAACGGGCAGGCGAGCAATAAAAGCAACGCCGCCAGGCGCGAGGGCAGGAAATTAAGGACGTCGTCACATTTGGCCGAAACTTTGCCGAAATCTTTGTAACGGGCATTTTTATAGCCGATCATTGAATCGAGGGTATTGACGCACTTTAGAAAAAACATGCCGGGCAGATCAAAGAGACAGAGAAAAAAGAGCGGGGCCATCACCCCATCAGCAAAGTTTTCGGCAACTGTTTCCACTGCCGCTTTACAAACTTCCTCCTCAGTTAATTCAGCAGTATCCCGGCCAACAATGCGGGAAAGGCTTTGTCGTGCAGCAGGAAGGCCCTGCTCTCGCAGCTTGAGAGCGACCGCTCCGGCTTCGTCCGCCAGATCTTTTAAAGCCAGTAGCTGCCAGCAGAGGAGCAGACGGGCAAAGAACCAGAGAGGCAGACTAAGGCGAAAGAGCAGCCAGAGAAAAGCCGTGAGGAAGAGGGTCAGACCTGCCGGCAGCGCAAGTCCCATCAGAAATCCTCTGGCCAGGCGCTGACGTTCAGAAAGAAGAGGTCGATTCAAAAGGCGCTCGAGCGTGGCAATGATTTTTCCGATCAAACGTACGATATGGGGCCAGCCCTGGGGATCGCCCAGTAAAAGGTCCAGCCCAAAAGCAAGCAGGATCGTGACAGGCAGGGTCATGGAGGCCATTTGAGAAAGAGAAAGTCCAAAGTTCATGCTTTACTCTCACTTCCCTTCCAACAGGCGACAGGAGCTGAGTTGTCCAGAACTCAGCTCGCCAAGCAGGGTGAGAGACTCCCCTTCTTTGAGCATGAAACGATAATAGGCCGCGCTTTCCAGGCCGCTTCCGTCCCTATCTTGTCTTGCGTCGACAAATTCCGGAAAACGCTCTGCAAGTTGATGCAGAAGCTCCATGATGCTTCCCCCATGCATAAAGACAGCAAAACGTGCAGAATTTGAGCCCCTGAACTCCGACGCCTGGGTTACAGACAGGCTTAGATCAATACAGCTCAGAACTTTTTCAAAGCCTGCGGTGATGCGTGCCGCAAAGGCCTCAGCAGGCTCCATATGAAAGGGTGCACTCTGACCCGAGCTGGCAATCCAGCTGCGATAATCAGCATTGTCTTTCATCTCTTCCCAGGTTTTGCCTTCAAGGCTGCCAAAGTCACGTTCCCAGAAGTCCGGAATGAGAAGAGGAGAAAATTCAGGAAAATATATGGCCGCCGTTTCCTGACAGCGCTTCGCCGGTGAAGAAAACAAGAGCGTAAGCGGCAGGTTCTGACGCTCCTTTTCACGCCGCCTGAGCAGGGCTTCCCTGCCCTGGAGAGCAAGCGGACAATCGCGGCGGCCCAGATATTCTTTGTGAAGATTGGGCTCGCTTGCACCGTGGCGGTATAGTTTCAGGATAAAGTTCCTGCGTTCATCGGAGGCAGCTGAAAGTGAGTCTCTGGCAGCGTCGGAGATCTTCTTGAAAGAGTTTTTATTTGTCGACATAAGAGCCCTTGCAGCCTGTGAAGAGCCGTCAGTTTCTGCGAAAAGCGGGACCTCAGCGCCTTTCAGGCAAAGACCCTGGCCCGCAAAAACCCTGTCCACTCGTTCGGCTCTTTGCGCAAGCCACCTCAGCGCCTTGCCGTTGCGCTCGCGCAGAGCTCGCAGCTCTTTATCCAGAGGGACAATGCCGCAACCTCGTTCTTCAAAGAGGAGGACAAGCGGTCGATTTCCCGAGCGTTTCTCTGCGTCTTCGACTTTTTCTGCCAGCTGCTGCAGAACGATATGGTCGTCTGCACACGGCTGTGCATCGAGCCAGCGCTCCAGGCCTTCAACCAGGCAATACGGCTTATCCCCTTCGGATTCAGAGCTTTTATGTGCCGCAGCCTTAGCCTCAGAAAGAGCAGCACTCAAACATTTTTCGGCATATTCTTTTTTTCCTGAAGCCGCGCCACCAAAAATCAAAAAGATCATCTTCTATTTTCTCCTCAGGATAAACACAGGGCGTAGAGGCCTAATTCTAACGTTTCTGCCACACAGAGAAAAAAGCCCGCAAGATCGCCGGTGATGCCCCCGTAATGACGTCTGAAATAAGTAGCCGAAAGAACGGCAAGAGGCAGTATTCCGCAGACAGCAATGAGACCCGGAATGGAAGCGGAAAGACCAGACACTAAGGTAAAAATAAGGCCTTCCAGGAGAAGAATGACTTTTTTCTTTTCATCTGCAGGATTTTTCACCAGGCCCAACATTCCGGTGGCACGGGCATAGGGCAGGGACAGGGAAAGATAGCCCGAAGCACAGCGTCCGGCGGCCAGAAAACTTGCCAGAACAAGAGTCAGCCTCCAGCCTGAACTTCCAGGAAAGAGAGGCAGGCTGCGTTTCAGAATTTCAGATAAAGCTGTAAATTGACTGAGCAAGAGCAAAATCACAGAAATGATCGCCATGGGGCCGGCATGGGGGTCTTTCATAATGCGCAGTTCTTCTTCCCTGCCACGGCGTGAATAAATCGCATCCGCCGCATCGGCAAAGCCGTCAAGATGGATACCACCAGTGAGCATAAACTTACCAAGAAGAAAAAAAGCGGCAAGCAGAAAGGGCTTCTGTGAAAAACTCAGGCTCATGAGCATGAGCCCAAGCAGGAGTCCGATGACAAAACCCACCAGGGGAAAGGCCAGGAGGACATGAGGAGGCGTTTCATTGCCAAAGTTTTGTGGCACAGGGATACGGCTGTAAAATGAAAAAGCTGCCAGGACTGAGTTTTTCAGCTCCTTAAGCGTCCTGCCGAAAAGGCCTGGTAACACCTGTTGATTTTTATTCTTTTTACTGTGCACCATCACTTATACTTCCTCATTAATCCCCCGCAACGTTGAGATCAGCAGCGGGAATCCGGCTGTAACTTCACAGCAAAGTCCATCCCTGCGTTCGGCCAAAGCTGTGTGCAGGGCTCCCATGAGCCTGATCCATGACTTTGTTCCTGCGTCATAATCCAGAATATCCGAGGATATATCGTTGCTCACCAGAATGAGCAGGCGGCATTTTTCCATGAGGCCGTCCAAATCCCTGAGTATTTTAAGCTTGAGCTTTTCCACCGAAAGCTCAGGCGACTCTTTGACATCGTCCCGGAAAAGTTCGTTGGCCACCAGATTTCCCAGACATTCAAGAAGAAGGACCGATCCCTGGGGGATTTCAGAGCCCAGCTCTAAAAGGTCACGAGCTTTTTCCACATCCCTGAATCCTTTACCTGCACGCTGTCGGCGGTGTCTGGCGATACGCTCCAGATTTTCGCGATCTCCTCCCGCTTCCATCGTGGCGAGATAGACGAGGGGCGCCGCGAAACGTTCTGCCGCCTCCTGCGACCAGTCTTCTGCAAGAGCTGATTTGCCGCTCTTGCTGCCGCCGATAAGCAAAAGAAAGCGTTGGCTTTCCAATGGAATCGTCAAGCGTTCACAGCAGAGAAAATCCTTATTCTTGTTGTGAGCTTTTGGCAGCAAAATCTTCATAGGCCTCAACATGCCCCTCCACAAAGCGTGGAAGCTCGTTCAAATCCTGCAGTGCAGCTTCCAGGAGCGGGATCAGGAGGATCGCCCCGGAACCTTCTCCCAAAGCGATATCAAGGTCCAGAACGGCTTTGAGATTTAAGGCTTTGGCCACTGCTGCCGCGCCTTTTTCTCTCGCTATATGAGTGGGAATCAGGAAGGCCTGGCTCTCAGGAACGAGACAAAACGCGCAGAGGGCTGCGGCGTAGGAGATAAGACCATCGAGCAGAACCGGAACGCGAGCCTCTGCGGCACCGAGATAGAGACCACAGAGGGCAGCAATATCAAGTCCGCCTACGGCAGCTAAAGCCGCCAGAGGATCTGCAGGACCCAGCTTCCGGGATGCCAGAGCCTCACCAATGACTTCACTTTTGTGACGATAGGCCTCATCCGAAAGGCCGGAACCCCGGCCACAGATTTTTTCAGGTGAGCAGCCCAGCAAGGCTGAAATCAGCGCCGTCGAGCTACTGGTATTGCCGATACCCATCTCACCGCCAACCAGCAGCCTGACCCCTGCGCTGGCCGCTGCCCGGGCGCATTCGCGGCCTACAGCGAGAGCCTCAAGAGCTTGCTCACGGCTCATCGCATCCTGCCGCAGAAAACTATGTGTTCCTTCGGGCATGATTTTATGAATGAAAACTTCAGCTGCACCCGGCTCTTCCTCTCCACGATAATAACGGGCGCCTAAGTCAACTGGAATAAGGTCAAGGCCAAAGTTTTCGCTCCAGAGTTTTACCGTACACTTGCCCTCATTGATATTGCGCAGCACCTGGGCGGTCACTTCCTGTCCGGTCTGACTCACCCCTTCTGCGACAATGCCGTTGTCCGCCACAAAAATAAAGGCAGCGCGTGGACTGATCTTCGGGCTTTTCTGCCCGCTCGCGCCGGCCAATCGGCAAATCAGTTCTTCCAGACGACCCAAAGAATAGAGGGGTTTGCAGAGGTCCTGCCACTGCGCCCGACAGGCGGCAGCAGCTTTTTTATCCGGCAGCAGGACGGTATGCTTTAACTCACTTAGCCAGGTACTGCACTCCACGGCAGAAAAATTAAAGCCTCTGAGGGCGCCAAGGATCTGCTCTTTTAATCCCGTCTTTTCACCAGGCTTTTCAAGCGGCCAGTTTTCACTGATCTTTTTATCATGCATAAGGATGACTGCCTGTCATGGCTTAAAAGAAAGCCCGCTTCTTCTGGGCCTCATGTTTGGCCTTTGCCGCCTCAAAACGGCCGTTACAGTCCAGCATGGCTGCAGAGATATCGTGCAGCTCACGTTCGCGAAAATCCGGGTGCAGTTTCTGCACTTCCGGACTCTCTGCGTAGGCCAGCAGCTCGGAGCTCCCATTTAGCCAATCCTGCGGCAGTTCCCGTTCCAGACGGCTGTGCCAGAGTTCTTCGAGCTGTGGCAGGCGTTTCGCCGCAACCGCAAAAGAAAGCTCTCCCCGATCTATGCGCCGGGCCAGAGCAGAATCTGCATCGCGACCTTCGCAAATGCAGAGCATTTTTTCTTTATGGCAAATTTGTCCCAAAGCAAGATCGGCCTCAGGATCCTCACTCGCCGCAACAAGACAAAAAGGTCGCGCGGGTCCATGGATCAAATGGAGCAAAAGCTCCGGCGTGAGTTCCCCGCGAACAAAACCCAGTTTATCCGGATAAAGTTTCTGTAAATCGGCAAATTCAGGGATAAAGTCGCGGCTCCAACAGCTCACTTCTGCACCGGCTTCTGCTAATATGCCTGCCTTTTTAAGAGCTTTTTCACCACCTCCAGTCACGATCACAGGCAGGGACTCTAACTCAAGAAAAAATGCACACTCTGACATCTCTATGCTCCTCACTGCTTCTTCGCCACATAAAATCGGGCCAATTTCATTTTAGTTTAGCAGAATAAGTCTTGCTTTTTCTCCAATAAGTAATGACATCAAGACGTGTCTCGCCGCTAATTTTTGAGAATATCGCAGCTCAATTCCAGCATCTGTATGGCCAGGCTATGCAAGTCTCCCAGAATGTTATAGAGGCCATCCTCCGAAAGAACGCCACAGCTCAAATCCGCAGGGAAATCTTTGGAGTCCGAAAAGTTCTTGTCCTCCCACCACTCACTGCCACCATAATATTGGCTCAGTTCCCTGTAGGAGGGTTCCACTTCCGCAAATTTATCCAGAGCCGCCTGAAACGCCTCAGCACCCGCTGCGAGCAGATTTGCCTTCGTTTCCATCGCTCTGATTCTTGCCATTTGCTTTTCTTTGCTGAAATCTTTATCTGTCGTCATATTTCTTTTACCTTTCAAAGATGGAATAAAACTCAGCCCGATAGTCTCCGCGTCGTTGTGAGCAAGCCAGGCCATTCGTTACGCTTAAAGGAGCGTGAAGAACACGAGCACCAGAATTCCCAGTACAATGCGATAGTAAGCAAACGCTTTGAAATTATGCTTTTGCACGTAGCTGATGAGAAAACGCATCGTCAGAATGGAAATAATAAAAGCACTGAGGCAGGCCACGAGTAAAATCACGGTCTCAATGGCCCGGGGCTGATAATTGAGCCGAATTAATTTTAACAGGCTCGCTCCAAGCATAACCGGAAGAGCAAGCAGGAAAGTAAATTCAGAGGCCACTTTACGGCTCACACCGAAAATCAAAGCCCCCAATATGGTGGCGCCGGAACGCGATACCCCGGGGAATACCGCTGCCAGCACTTGAAAAAGCCCGATAATCAGAGCCAATGACCAGCTCATTTCGTTTAGCCTCAGGATGCGGGGATGTTTGTCTTTCAGCGCCTGCTCCACAATGATAAAGAGAATGCCAACGACAATTAAGGCAAGAGCGACTGGAAGGGGTTTATAAAAAGTATTTTCGATGAAAGTATCAAAAAACAGACCCACGATAGCCGCTGGAATGCAGGCGAGCAGTAGTTTCGCCCAGAGCACAAGAACTTCCGGGCGCAGGAAAGAATATTTTCTCCGGCCTTTCACGGTCTGCGTCTGGCGAGAGGAAGCTCTCGAATGCCGCGGTGGAAAGGCGTTTGCACCTGGCTTCGGGCCATCCAGCGGCTGATAGCGGTAAGGGGTCCTGCCAGATTGCGGCCGCTGTTGCGGGCGGACAGGCGGGCGGTTTTCCAGGGCATGAACCAGGGGCTGTCGAGGCTTGCCGAAAGGCCAGATGACCGACCAATAGAGTAGCGGCACGGCCATGACGGCTCCCAGCTGAATCACAATGCGGAAAGCCGAGCCAAAGGCCGCTGACATGCGCAGAGGTAAGATCGCCTCAAGCAAAATGAGATGCCCGGTTGAACTAATGGGAAGCCATTCACTCACCCCTTCGACAATTCCATACACAATCGCCGTGAGAATGCGGCTAATAAAATCTGTCACTGGATCCATCGTCTGCCTCCGAGCTTATGCGTTAAGCTGATATGTTCACCTGATTATTTAATTATAGAGAAGGCCGAAGAGCTAAACAAGCTCATGCTATAATGCAGTTTATGAGCCATAAACGTTTACATTCTTCTATGACCTTGCTGAACATGGTGGGTTGGCTACTCTTTTTGCTCTACCTTTGCTGCGTATTCTCACTCTTACTTTTTAAAACGCTCCCCTTTATGCAGCCTCAGCAACTGTCACCTTATCTAACCCTTCTGGACCCTCAGGTGGGCGAAGCCATTAACATAAAACCATTACACAGCATTCGTCTCTTCTCGCAGCTTTTAGAACCGGGTAGCCCACATTTCCATCTGGCGCTTTTGAATCTCCTCGGCAATCTCCTTATTTTTCTTCCCTATGGTTTTCTGGGTAGTCTGCTTCTGAGAAACAAAGGTCGTTTCCGGCTCTTCTTTTCCGGCCTTTTTTGTATCCTCCTGATCGAATTTTTACAATTGCTGACAGGCATCGGCGTCTGGGATATCGACGATATTCTGCTCAACACCCTGGGCCTCTGCATGGGCCTCATTCTGGCCAAACCATTCATTAGACTTTGAAATTCCGTAGTTTCAGGGATTTTTGATTTTTAGAGTAACAAAAAGGTAACAAATTTCAGGCAAAAAATTTTTCAGGCGGTTTTTCGCCTGTTTTTTGAAGGTGTTTTCCTAGCTTTACAAGCCCGCTTTTTAGTTTACGTTGAAATGTCTTTCTGATCATTCCTGCGTCCTTTAAAGCCGCGTCACCTTTCAGCCCTCTTGTATGTCGGGAGATAATGCAGGCGTATTCATCCCAAGTAATAAGCCCGGAGGCTATAAAGTCATGTAGCCAGTCTTCATATTTAAGACTAAAAAGATAAACTTGAGTTTCAAAAAGGTTATATTCCCGCTCAAGGTCGACTAACTCAGCTATGGCCGCTCCTTTATCCTGTGGGTTATGTCGGTCAGCGTGCCCACCTCCGAAGTAACAGGAGCTTTGCGCGCTGCTGATCTTCTGCCGCCGTCGCGCCAGCGCCGCCCGTTTGTCTTTGACGTTGGCTTGTTCGTCAGCTAGCGGGATAAAACAAGCCTCAGCTATGCGCCTGTATTCTTCGTCTGTGATATGTCGTACAGATTCAGAGCTAACAGCTTCTGAGGTTTCCATGATTGCAGCCCCCTGTGAACAATTTACTTAGCGCTTAGCCGCTGCGCCAGCAGCAGCTATAGAAGCTCAGCACCTGGCGGCTCTGATATCCCTTCCGGGTCGGGAAGTATTTCTACAACGTCTTGCACCTGGCAGCCTAGTTCTAAACATAGCCGTTCAATAACTGTCAGATTTACGCTTCTGTCCTTGCCAAGTCTCGCGAGCGTAGAAGGGGAAAAGCCACACCGCCGCCCAAGCTCTGCCCTGTTTATCCCCTTGTCAATGAGCGTGTGGGCTAAAGGTTTATAACTGATCATAGCACCGTACCTCCACAATAGAAACACTTTTAACGATTGATAAAATATCCCGATGTATATTATTCATTCTCAAATGCGTTCTAACGCTTTTTACAGGCTTCGTGTTTTTTGTTTGTAGTTTGTCTCAGTTTTTGCAGTTCTGTAAGCCCTGAAAATAGGGCGTTTCGGGCCCTGCATATTATGCAAAAAACGAACTTCGCAAAATACTAGTTTGTCGCAGTTTGATATCTATTTGAATATTATACATTTGCTTTTAGATATCTTAATTTCTTAAAGAGATTCTAACACCACAAACGGCTAATAGCAACATCAAGCGGGGCGCTTAGCTTTTATCGCGTTTCGTGCTGAGGGTTTCTATAGGAGCGCGGGCCTAGCTCGTGGCTGCTTCTTCTCTGATAATGCTTTGACGGTTGTCATGCTCAGCAGGGGCTGTGTGCTCGTGGGCGCGTAATGCGGAGCTTATACAGGCTATTAAGTCATAGAGCTAAGGGCAGGGGGGTAAAAAATACAAAAATCTTCAGGGGGGTGGCTGTCGGATAGGGGTTAGCGACAACGGCAACGCCTCGCGCGCGTGAGAAAATTTTACTTGCTCGCGTGTCAATGCTTCTTCTTTATAATAGCGAACCTTAACATTTCTTAACATAATTTTTCCCGCGCGTATAACGGTGTCCGAAAACTAAGGGCAATGCACGCGTGAGGGAAAATTATATCTTTTGTCGGGAACAGCCGCGGTCGACTTTTCCCGGGAAAAAAGCCGTTTTCGGTAACCGGCACTTATCAAAGAAATTATGACAGCTTCAGCCCTCGTTCTGCTCTTTGACTTGCTGCATTGTGAGAATAGTTTTATAAACGAAGCCCGAGCGAAGTTAGAGAAATCACGCTTTTCTTTGCGTCTACAAAAGGCGGGGGGCTAGCTCCCCCCTACCAGCAGGGGCGCGACCTTCGCCGTCACTGTACATAAAAACACATGAAAGGGGCCCCGCTCAGGGCCCCTTATTCCAGCTGAAGCCGTTCTTTTCAACTGGGCGCTATATAATAGCAGTCTAAGCATTTCTAAGCATTTCTAAGCCTTCCGCATTCTGTTTGTCAGGTTCCCGCCCCTCCCTGCTGGCGCGTGAGAACCCGCGATAAAAGCCAACCGCGCGCCCTATGATCTCAAAATCTTCATATAATTCACGCTCACCGAGCACCACAGCGCGCCCGATTCCCGCATCAGAGTAAACACCAAGCACATTTTTTTCACCTGCTCTAAATATCCCCCAATCCCCGTTTAACAGTGTTTTAGTTAGGCAGATATAAATGTAGTCACCTTTTCTTATGCCGAACATGCAATGATCAGCAGTGGAAATAAACACGCCGTCACCCGGAAGACAAAAGAATTCTATTTTTCTGTAAGTGTAAACGCCTTTCAAGCCCTGCAGCCTTGCCGCTCTGTTGCGGCGCTGAGCTAGCGCCCTGCGCTTTGCCGAAAGCGGGGGCAAAGAGCCCGCGAACACATGACCGCCTTTAAAGCCGCCGGGGGTTGCTGTATCATAAGAAGAACAGTTCATACTAGCTCTAACGAGCTTTGAACTGTGGGGCTGCTGATCTGTGGTAAGAGTGCAAGCCCCTTTTTTTGTGCTGTAGTTGTTCATTGTTTCGTTTCCTCTCTCATGTTGTAATCTGCTATTTTCTTCATCAATTTCTCTTTTTGTTGACTATCGTTTGAACTCTAAAGGGTATTTGTAGAGGCTAACGTCCCGTGAAACTCACGCCTCAATTTTTTGCCCCCGCGTCGCCAGTCTCTGTTAACGTGGTACGGAGAGGATATCAGGTCATATTCTAGTTTCGGCTTTTCCTTCTCTCGCTCTGCCCGTCTTCTTGCTTGCCTTTTTGCCTTGCTCATTTTTTTCATCCTTTCTTTTTTAGTGCCAAAATCGCCATATTCGATCAGCAGAGGGGGGTAAAAAACACACCTCTAGACTGTCATCATTGTCATATTGTCATCATTGTCATAACCGTCATAAAGGCCTCATCAATTCGTCTTTTATATCTTCAAATCGTCATGTTTTTAGGCTATAAAAAAACCTTGAAATGCCTGATATATAAGCCTTATGACAACTATGACAATATGACAATTTAATCTATTTATAGGTTCTCTATTTTTTCCGCTGCTGAGCGCGTAAAAATGGCGCTGTTTTTATGACAATCTATGACAATTTGGTTAATAACTTTCCCTTTTTGTTAATAACTCGCCGTAATGTTAATAACTCCCATTTCCTCCGGGTTTGCGGGTAAAAATAAGCGTGCGTCTTTGCATGCCTCGTGACTTTGTGACGCTGATTTGATCGTATTTGTTGAGCTGAAAAGCTAACCTGTTCACTTTGTGCCCGAGCTTTTGCGGGGTTAAATCCAGCTTTCCATAATCGGGAAGGCTGTCAAAAAGTTCAGAGGTTGTTATTTCTAGGGTATTTTGAGCTAAAAGCAGGCGTTTAATCGTCAGCACAACGGGGTCATTTTCATAGATAGCCAGCGCCTGCTGAGCGCGTAGCTCGTCTATTGTTCCAGTGTACTTGAACCGCGCGCCGTCCTTTTCGAGAAAGATGTCAAGACCTTCGCATTTCCGGTTTTCCTCAAGAAGTTTAACTAATCCCTTATCATCTTCATTTTTGGATAACAGGATGTTGAAGTCAGTCGCGCCACGTTCAGCAACACTCCCTGTTATCCTGTTAAAGTCGCTAACTCCGTTTCCTCCCTTGTTCAGATGAGAAACAAGAATAATTGTTATTTCTAGCTCGTCAGCAAGGTTCTTATATGGACTTAGCTCCTTGTAAGATTGTTCATATAGCGGTTTTTGATTGCTCTTGTCACTTGAAATAAAGACGTGCGGGTCAATGATGACAAGACGCGCGCCGAACTCTTCAATATCTTTTCTTAACTGTTCTATGGGGTCTTCGTCTGTTGGTCTGAAATAGAGGCGTAGACCTTCAGGAAGTTCCCGGTCGGGGAAAAGAAGAAACAGTCTTTTTTGAAGCAGTTCTTTTCCCACCTCGAAAGAGTAATAAATAACCTTTGCCTGTTTTGTTTCTCTTTCCAAGAAGGGAAGCCCGGAGGCAACACAAACAGCTAATTGAGTACAAAAAAAAGACTTTCCGACTTTAGGCTCACCCGATATACGACCGAGCCCTTGCGGAATCATCCCTTGAACAAAGAATTCAATTTCAGGAAATTCTGTGTCTTGAATTTCTGAGGCTGTGAAGCTTTCCCGCTCAGCCTGCTTGACCTGGCAATTCTCCGGGGCTGTTTTACCCCCTCCGAACTTCTGCCAGAACGTGTATTCTGTTCTCGCCTTTGTGTGTTTAAGTTCCCAGCGGAAGTGCTCGCTGTTCGGTTCTTCCCACCACTCATTTTTTCCCGCCAGTAGTTCCGCGCAAGCCTCCCCGGCCTTCTCTGTGATCTCCCCATGCTGAACGGCAGAGACGAGCGTCATAAGCGCCGATAGATAGTGTTGCCTATCATTTAGATTTTTCCAATCACGTTTAACATAGTCTTTTACCGCTACAAGGGCGCTTAGGTCGTCAATCTGTGCCCGCTTCTCGCTCTTCGGTATAACTTGAGGTTCAGCAGGGGCGACGCGTTCTAGGGGCATTTGTGGCGCTTCTAACGTGTCAGGGTCTAAAAACTCACCATCTATCCGGGCGTAATACAGAGGCTCAACACCTTCTAGACGAGTGGGGAAGTAAAATAAATGCGTATCTTCAAAAGAGCACGCATCATCATCAACGGGAATAGCGAAACGGGAACAAGCCGCTAGAGCTTTAGCCTTGTATTCCTCCGGGCTGATGGCACGTGAGAAGGGAATAATCACGCGAACTTTTGCGTTCAATCCGTCATAGCTCGCTGAACTATGGGCAACATAGTTATAGCCGCTCTCACTAAGCCGGTAAAGCAGGTTATTAAGCGCTTCGCGGCTGATCTTATCTAAGTCATAGGTCAGCCCCTCGCGGGTTAAAATATGGCCTTTCTGCCGCTTTCCTGTAGCGTCTATAGCGCCGAAAACATAGCAGGGGCCGTTCTTCAGCCTCTTGCGGGTTTCATCGGGCAGCCCTGAGAACTCAGCGGGGGTATATGGGAGGTCTCGCCACTCGTTAAGCCGATCAGCAAAGGCTGAAAAAGGAAGGGTCACGGGCCACCACTTCGCGCAGCTATGGCTTTCCCCCGTGCTGATTGCTATTTGTCGGTCAGGCATTCCTTTTCCCTTCCAAGGTTCAGCCGCTCCCGGAGGTAGTTTTCAGCAATACGCCCGCGAACAACGATGAAACCGCGTTCTTTAAGTTCTGCGTTTAACTCGCGTATGATCTTATACGCTGCGTCGGGGCCAGTTCCTACGATGTTCACAACTTCATTCACGCCTAGTAATTCAGCCATGGTTAAAACCCCCCGTTCTCGTCAAGCCACGCTTCAATTTCTTCAAAATCTTCGGATTCTGTGAGCTCATCGCCGTATCTGTCATACGCGATATAGCCGAATCTATCCTGAACAATTTCAACGCGTAGCTATATTCAAGCCTTCTTATTCGGTCAATTTTGTAAGGGTTCATGTTTAGGGCTCCTCCTTCAAGAGGTCTTCAGGGCGAACGCTTAGCGCACAGGCGATCTTGCCTAACGTGGCAATGCTCGTTCCCTCTGTTCTCAAAACATTGCTAACAGTTTGTGGGGGTAAATTGGCCCGTTCGGCTAATGCTTTTTGATTAAAGCCGTTTTTGATCATGCCGTATTCAATTTTTGCACGTGAAACTTTCATAAATTATCCTTTCTTAAAGTATGTTTCTGAAATTAGATTATAAATGTAAAAACGTGTTTGTCAATGCTATAACGGATAAATCAATGGCTAACCTATTGAATTAGTTCTTAATTTGCTATATATATTTTTCAGGAGGAATTTATTATGTTTTCGGATAAAATCAAAGAAATAAGAGAAAGCCAAGGGCTGACACAGGCCCAAATGGCTAAAAAGCTAGGAATCGCCGCTTCTTCTTATTCAGCATATGAACAGGGAAGAAAAAGCCCTAAAATTGACGTCTTAGAATCTGCCTGTAAAGTCTTTAATGTTTCTGCTGATTGGCTACTTGATATTAAAGGACAGCAGCCGCAAAAATGGTCAGATATTATAAAACTGTTAGAGCTGATGTCTTTTGAAACCTCAAATATTCGCCCCGCATATACAGCGTCTGATTATGGGCTCATCCCTTTAAAAAAATACACTGCTGTAATATTGCCGGGTCGGATTGCGTATGACTATTTCAGGCTCAGGCAAGCTATGCAAATGTTCGGGCCACCTTCCGGAAGTTCGCAGCTTATGTGGGAAAATGCAGCTCTTAATTCACCCCCACTTTCTGAAAAGATAGATATTTCTGCATGGCAATTATTGCAAAATGACTTAGATGACCAAGAAATACATTTTGTAATCGGAGAAATGCCTGAAAAGTCAGTATGACCGTCTACAAGAACGAAAAAACGGGAAAATGGTTCTGCATTTACCGCATGAAGGACGCGTCAGGAAAGTCAAAGCAGATTAAGAAGTCAGGCTTTCTTCTGAAGCGCGATGCTGAGGCCTACGAGCATGACCAGCTAGCGAACGCGGCTTTTCAGCCGGATATGACCTTCAGTGAGTTTGTAAAGCTCTACAAGAAAGATGTAGACCCGCACCTCCGGGAACATACCATTCAGACCAAAGACTTCAGAATTAAAAAACATTTAATCCCTTTCTTCGGCGGCATGAATTTGAAAGATATCGACGCCAAAAGGGTTATAGCTTGGCAAAATGATTTAATTCAGCAGGGGCTCAACATTTCCTACATGAAAGCGCTTCAGGAAACGCTATCATCTATTTTCAATCACGCGGTTAAACTCTACGGTCTGAAAGCCAATCCGTGCTCACTCGCCGGGCCTCCACGCTCAGCAAATGAAGAGAAAAAACATATGCGTTTTTGGACGCTGAAAGAGTACACAAAGGTTATTGCTGAGGTTTCAGACATCAAGGCAAAAACGGCTATAGCGCTGCTGTACTGGTCAGGTATGCGCAAAGGCGAGCTATTGGCGCTCACGTGGGAAAAGCTCGACTTCAAAGAAGGCACCGTGACGATTGACCGGTCATACCAGCGCCTAAAGGGCCGAGACGTTATCACGCCCACCAAAACAGGCGAAAGGCGCTGTATTATGCTTCCCCGGCACATGATCGAGCTTCTACAGGAATATAAAGCCCACTGTTTCGACACCTCCCCGCAAGCGCCCGTGTTCTTATGGGAAAAACGCTTCATTGAAAAGGGAATAGCTGAAGGCTGTCGGGCCTCCGGGGTAAAGCGCATTCATGTTCACGGCCTCAGACATTCGCATGCTTCCCTGTTGATTCAAGAGGGCGTTAACATTGTATTGATTAGCAAGCGGTTAGGTCACGCGAAGGTGTCAATGACGCTTGATACATACTCACATTTTTACCCAACTGAAGAGCAAGAGGTCATGAACAAATTGAACGGGTTGGGGTAACAAAAAGGTAACAAAAAATCATCAAGCTATGAAAAACAGGTCAAAATCAGCCTGTACCGGTACTCACAAGGCCGATAAAATCAAGCTATTAAATGTCTAAAAATGGTCATATTGTTCTGGCCAAACCATTCATTAGACTTTGAAATTCCGTAGTTTCAGGGATTTTTGATTTTTAGAGTAACAAAAAGGTAACAAATTTCAGGCAAAAAATTTTTCAGGCGGTTTTTCGCCTGTTTTTTGAAGGTGTTTTCCTAGCTTTACAAGCCCGCTTTTTAGTTTACGTTGAAATGTCTTTCTGATCATTCCTGCGTCCTTTAAAGCCGCGTCACCTTTCAGCCCTCTTGTATGTCGGGAGATAATGCAGGCGTATTCATCCCAAGTAATAAGCCCGGAGGCTATAAAGTCATGTAGCCAGTCTTCATATTTAAGACTAAAAAGATAAACTTGAGTTTCAAAAAGGTTATATTCCCGCTCAAGGTCGACTAACTCAGCTATGGCCGCTCCTTTATCCTGTGGGTTATGTCGGTCAGCGTGCCCACCTCCGAAGTAACAGGAGCTTTGCGCGCTGCTGATCTTCTGCCGCCGTCGCGCCAGCGCCGCCCGTTTGTCTTTGACGTTGGCTTGTTCGTCAGCTAGCGGGATAAAACAAGCCTCAGCTATGCGCCTGTATTCTTCGTCTGTGATATGTCGTACAGATTCAGAGCTAACAGCTTCTGAGGTTTCCATGATTGCAGCCCCCTGTGAACAATTTACTTAGCGCTTAGCCGCTGCGCCAGCAGCAGCTATAGAAGCTCAGCACCTGGCGGCTCTGATATCCCTTCCGGGTCGGGAAGTATTTCTACAACGTCTTGCACCTGGCAGCCTAGTTCTAAACATAGCCGTTCAATAACTGTCAGATTTACGCTTCTGTCCTTGCCAAGTCTCGCGAGCGTAGAAGGGGAAAAGCCACACCGCCGCCCAAGCTCTGCCCTGTTTATCCCCTTGTCAATGAGCGTGTGGGCTAAAGGTTTATAACTGATCATAGCACCGTACCTCCACAATAGAAACACTTTTAACGATTGATAAAATATCCCGATGTATATTATTCATTCTCAAATGCGTTCTAACGCTTTTTACAGGCTTCGTGTTTTTTGTTTGTAGTTTGTCTCAGTTTTTGCAGTTCTGTAAGCCCTGAAAATAGGGCGTTTCGGGCCCTGCATATTATGCAAAAAACGAACTTCGCAAAATACTAGTTTGTCGCAGTTTGATATCTATTTGAATATTATACATTTGCTTTTAGATATCTTAATTTCTTAAAGAGATTCTAACACCACAAACGGCTAATAGCAACATCAAGCGGGGCGCTTAGCTTTTATCGCGTTTCGTGCTGAGGGTTTCTATAGGAGCGCGGGCCTAGCTCGTGGCTGCTTCTTCTCTGATAATGCTTTGACGGTTGTCATGCTCAGCAGGGGCTGTGTGCTCGTGGGCGCGTAATGCGGAGCTTATACAGGCTATTAAGTCATAGAGCTAAGGGCAGGGGGGTAAAAAATACAAAAATCTTCAGGGGGGTGGCTGTCGGATAGGGGTTAGCGACAACGGCAACGCCTCGCGCGCGTGAGAAAATTTTACTTGCTCGCGTGTCAATGCTTCTTCTTTATAATAGCGAACCTTAACATTTCTTAACATAATTTTTCCCGCGCGTATAACGGTGTCCGAAAACTAAGGGCAATGCACGCGTGAGGGAAAATTATATCTTTTGTCGGGAACAGCCGCGGTCGACTTTTCCCGGGAAAAAAGCCGTTTTCGGTAACCGGCACTTATCAAAGAAATTATGACAGCTTCAGCCCTCGTTCTGCTCTTTGACTTGCTGCATTGTGAGAATAGTTTTATAAACGAAGCCCGAGCGAAGTTAGAGAAATCACGCTTTTCTTTGCGTCTACAAAAGGCGGGGGGCTAGCTCCCCCCTACCAGCAGGGGCGCGACCTTCGCCGTCACTGTACATAAAAACACATGAAAGGGGCCCCGCTCAGGGCCCCTTATTCCAGCTGAAGCCGTTCTTTTCAACTGGGCGCTATATAATAGCAGTCTAAGCATTTCTAAGCATTTCTAAGCCTTCCGCATTCTGTTTGTCAGGTTCCCGCCCCTCCCTGCTGGCGCGTGAGAACCCGCGATAAAAGCCAACCGCGCGCCCTATGATCTCAAAATCTTCATATAATTCACGCTCACCGAGCACCACAGCGCGCCCGATTCCCGCATCAGAGTAAACACCAAGCACATTTTTTTCACCTGCTCTAAATATCCCCCAATCCCCGTTTAACAGTGTTTTAGTTAGGCAGATATAAATGTAGTCACCTTTTCTTATGCCGAACATGCAATGATCAGCAGTGGAAATAAACACGCCGTCACCCGGAAGACAAAAGAATTCTATTTTTCTGTAAGTGTAAACGCCTTTCAAGCCCTGCAGCCTTGCCGCTCTGTTGCGGCGCTGAGCTAGCGCCCTGCGCTTTGCCGAAAGCGGGGGCAAAGAGCCCGCGAACACATGACCGCCTTTAAAGCCGCCGGGGGTTGCTGTATCATAAGAAGAACAGTTCATACTAGCTCTAACGAGCTTTGAACTGTGGGGCTGCTGATCTGTGGTAAGAGTGCAAGCCCCTTTTTTTGTGCTGTAGTTGTTCATTGTTTCGTTTCCTCTCTCATGTTGTAATCTGCTATTTTCTTCATCAATTTCTCTTTTTGTTGACTATCGTTTGAACTCTAAAGGGTATTTGTAGAGGCTAACGTCCCGTGAAACTCACGCCTCAATTTTTTGCCCCCGCGTCGCCAGTCTCTGTTAACGTGGTACGGAGAGGATATCAGGTCATATTCTAGTTTCGGCTTTTCCTTCTCTCGCTCTGCCCGTCTTCTTGCTTGCCTTTTTGCCTTGCTCATTTTTTTCATCCTTTCTTTTTTAGTGCCAAAATCGCCATATTCGATCAGCAGAGGGGGGTAAAAAACACACCTCTAGACTGTCATCATTGTCATATTGTCATCATTGTCATAACCGTCATAAAGGCCTCATCAATTCGTCTTTTATATCTTCAAATCGTCATGTTTTTAGGCTATAAAAAAACCTTGAAATGCCTGATATATAAGCCTTATGACAACTATGACAATATGACAATTTAATCTATTTATAGGTTCTCTATTTTTTCCGCTGCTGAGCGCGTAAAAATGGCGCTGTTTTTATGACAATCTATGACAATTTGGTTAATAACTTTCCCTTTTTGTTAATAACTCGCCGTAATGTTAATAACTCCCATTTCCTCCGGGTTTGCGGGTAAAAATAAGCGTGCGTCTTTGCATGCCTCGTGACTTTGTGACGCTGATTTGATCGTATTTGTTGAGCTGAAAAGCTAACCTGTTCACTTTGTGCCCGAGCTTTTGCGGGGTTAAATCCAGCTTTCCATAATCGGGAAGGCTGTCAAAAAGTTCAGAGGTTGTTATTTCTAGGGTATTTTGAGCTAAAAGCAGGCGTTTAATCGTCAGCACAACGGGGTCATTTTCATAGATAGCCAGCGCCTGCTGAGCGCGTAGCTCGTCTATTGTTCCAGTGTACTTGAACCGCGCGCCGTCCTTTTCGAGAAAGATGTCAAGACCTTCGCATTTCCGGTTTTCCTCAAGAAGTTTAACTAATCCCTTATCATCTTCATTTTTGGATAACAGGATGTTGAAGTCAGTCGCGCCACGTTCAGCAACACTCCCTGTTATCCTGTTAAAGTCGCTAACTCCGTTTCCTCCCTTGTTCAGATGAGAAACAAGAATAATTGTTATTTCTAGCTCGTCAGCAAGGTTCTTATATGGACTTAGCTCCTTGTAAGATTGTTCATATAGCGGTTTTTGATTGCTCTTGTCACTTGAAATAAAGACGTGCGGGTCAATGATGACAAGACGCGCGCCGAACTCTTCAATATCTTTTCTTAACTGTTCTATGGGGTCTTCGTCTGTTGGTCTGAAATAGAGGCGTAGACCTTCAGGAAGTTCCCGGTCGGGGAAAAGAAGAAACAGTCTTTTTTGAAGCAGTTCTTTTCCCACCTCGAAAGAGTAATAAATAACCTTTGCCTGTTTTGTTTCTCTTTCCAAGAAGGGAAGCCCGGAGGCAACACAAACAGCTAATTGAGTACAAAAAAAAGACTTTCCGACTTTAGGCTCACCCGATATACGACCGAGCCCTTGCGGAATCATCCCTTGAACAAAGAATTCAATTTCAGGAAATTCTGTGTCTTGAATTTCTGAGGCTGTGAAGCTTTCCCGCTCAGCCTGCTTGACCTGGCAATTCTCCGGGGCTGTTTTACCCCCTCCGAACTTCTGCCAGAACGTGTATTCTGTTCTCGCCTTTGTGTGTTTAAGTTCCCAGCGGAAGTGCTCGCTGTTCGGTTCTTCCCACCACTCATTTTTTCCCGCCAGTAGTTCCGCGCAAGCCTCCCCGGCCTTCTCTGTGATCTCCCCATGCTGAACGGCAGAGACGAGCGTCATAAGCGCCGATAGATAGTGTTGCCTATCATTTAGATTTTTCCAATCACGTTTAACATAGTCTTTTACCGCTACAAGGGCGCTTAGGTCGTCAATCTGTGCCCGCTTCTCGCTCTTCGGTATAACTTGAGGTTCAGCAGGGGCGACGCGTTCTAGGGGCATTTGTGGCGCTTCTAACGTGTCAGGGTCTAAAAACTCACCATCTATCCGGGCGTAATACAGAGGCTCAACACCTTCTAGACGAGTGGGGAAGTAAAATAAATGCGTATCTTCAAAAGAGCACGCATCATCATCAACGGGAATAGCGAAACGGGAACAAGCCGCTAGAGCTTTAGCCTTGTATTCCTCCGGGCTGATGGCACGTGAGAAGGGAATAATCACGCGAACTTTTGCGTTCAATCCGTCATAGCTCGCTGAACTATGGGCAACATAGTTATAGCCGCTCTCACTAAGCCGGTAAAGCAGGTTATTAAGCGCTTCGCGGCTGATCTTATCTAAGTCATAGGTCAGCCCCTCGCGGGTTAAAATATGGCCTTTCTGCCGCTTTCCTGTAGCGTCTATAGCGCCGAAAACATAGCAGGGGCCGTTCTTCAGCCTCTTGCGGGTTTCATCGGGCAGCCCTGAGAACTCAGCGGGGGTATATGGGAGGTCTCGCCACTCGTTAAGCCGATCAGCAAAGGCTGAAAAAGGAAGGGTCACGGGCCACCACTTCGCGCAGCTATGGCTTTCCCCCGTGCTGATTGCTATTTGTCGGTCAGGCATTCCTTTTCCCTTCCAAGGTTCAGCCGCTCCCGGAGGTAGTTTTCAGCAATACGCCCGCGAACAACGATGAAACCGCGTTCTTTAAGTTCTGCGTTTAACTCGCGTATGATCTTATACGCTGCGTCGGGGCCAGTTCCTACGATGTTCACAACTTCATTCACGCCTAGTAATTCAGCCATGGTTAAAACCCCCCGTTCTCGTCAAGCCACGCTTCAATTTCTTCAAAATCTTCGGATTCTGTGAGCTCATCGCCGTATCTGTCATACGCGATATAGCCGAATCTATCCTGAACAATTTCAACGCGTAGCTATATTCAAGCCTTCTTATTCGGTCAATTTTGTAAGGGTTCATGTTTAGGGCTCCTCCTTCAAGAGGTCTTCAGGGCGAACGCTTAGCGCACAGGCGATCTTGCCTAACGTGGCAATGCTCGTTCCCTCTGTTCTCAAAACATTGCTAACAGTTTGTGGGGGTAAATTGGCCCGTTCGGCTAATGCTTTTTGATTAAAGCCGTTTTTGATCATGCCGTATTCAATTTTTGCACGTGAAACTTTCATAAATTATCCTTTCTTAAAGTATGTTTCTGAAATTAGATTATAAATGTAAAAACGTGTTTGTCAATGCTATAACGGATAAATCAATGGCTAACCTATTGAATTAGTTCTTAATTTGCTATATATATTTTTCAGGAGGAATTTATTATGTTTTCGGATAAAATCAAAGAAATAAGAGAAAGCCAAGGGCTGACACAGGCCCAAATGGCTAAAAAGCTAGGAATCGCCGCTTCTTCTTATTCAGCATATGAACAGGGAAGAAAAAGCCCTAAAATTGACGTCTTAGAATCTGCCTGTAAAGTCTTTAATGTTTCTGCTGATTGGCTACTTGATATTAAAGGACAGCAGCCGCAAAAATGGTCAGATATTATAAAACTGTTAGAGCTGATGTCTTTTGAAACCTCAAATATTCGCCCCGCATATACAGCGTCTGATTATGGGCTCATCCCTTTAAAAAAATACACTGCTGTAATATTGCCGGGTCGGATTGCGTATGACTATTTCAGGCTCAGGCAAGCTATGCAAATGTTCGGGCCACCTTCCGGAAGTTCGCAGCTTATGTGGGAAAATGCAGCTCTTAATTCACCCCCACTTTCTGAAAAGATAGATATTTCTGCATGGCAATTATTGCAAAATGACTTAGATGACCAAGAAATACATTTTGTAATCGGAGAAATGCCTGAAAAGTCAGTATGACCGTCTACAAGAACGAAAAAACGGGAAAATGGTTCTGCATTTACCGCATGAAGGACGCGTCAGGAAAGTCAAAGCAGATTAAGAAGTCAGGCTTTCTTCTGAAGCGCGATGCTGAGGCCTACGAGCATGACCAGCTAGCGAACGCGGCTTTTCAGCCGGATATGACCTTCAGTGAGTTTGTAAAGCTCTACAAGAAAGATGTAGACCCGCACCTCCGGGAACATACCATTCAGACCAAAGACTTCAGAATTAAAAAACATTTAATCCCTTTCTTCGGCGGCATGAATTTGAAAGATATCGACGCCAAAAGGGTTATAGCTTGGCAAAATGATTTAATTCAGCAGGGGCTCAACATTTCCTACATGAAAGCGCTTCAGGAAACGCTATCATCTATTTTCAATCACGCGGTTAAACTCTACGGTCTGAAAGCCAATCCGTGCTCACTCGCCGGGCCTCCACGCTCAGCAAATGAAGAGAAAAAACATATGCGTTTTTGGACGCTGAAAGAGTACACAAAGGTTATTGCTGAGGTTTCAGACATCAAGGCAAAAACGGCTATAGCGCTGCTGTACTGGTCAGGTATGCGCAAAGGCGAGCTATTGGCGCTCACGTGGGAAAAGCTCGACTTCAAAGAAGGCACCGTGACGATTGACCGGTCATACCAGCGCCTAAAGGGCCGAGACGTTATCACGCCCACCAAAACAGGCGAAAGGCGCTGTATTATGCTTCCCCGGCACATGATCGAGCTTCTACAGGAATATAAAGCCCACTGTTTCGACACCTCCCCGCAAGCGCCCGTGTTCTTATGGGAAAAACGCTTCATTGAAAAGGGAATAGCTGAAGGCTGTCGGGCCTCCGGGGTAAAGCGCATTCATGTTCACGGCCTCAGACATTCGCATGCTTCCCTGTTGATTCAAGAGGGCGTTAACATTGTATTGATTAGCAAGCGGTTAGGTCACGCGAAGGTGTCAATGACGCTTGATACATACTCACATTTTTACCCAACTGAAGAGCAAGAGGTCATGAACAAATTGAACGGGTTGGGGTAACAAAAAGGTAACAAAAAATCATCAAGCTATGAAAAACAGGTCAAAATCAGCCTGTACCGGTACTCACAAGGCCGATAAAATCAAGCTATTAAATGTCTAAAAATGGTCATATTGTTCTGGCTAAACCATTCAAAGCCCTCGGGAGTCGACGCCGAAGGACTCTTTAATCTTGATTCCAACTCCAGGCGCCGGGAAGCTGCTTGAAAATTATTGCGAATGCGTTAAAATCGTTTCAAGTGATAAATAATACAGAAAAAATGTTGTCTGAATAGACTTCATCTTATCGTCTAATCAGCTGATTTACATTCTTGAGAGATTGTATTTCCGGTTATTCGTTATAGGAAATTTCGATAGCTTAAGCCAAGGGCATAGATTGAGGCAGCACGTATGGCAGAAATGAGTTTAAGGCAGCTTGAAGTTCTGGTTGCCGTAGTTGAGACGGGTAGTTTTACAGAAGCGGGTAAGCGCCTCTATCTTGCGCAATCAACCATTTCCGGCCATATCAGAGAACTTGAAAATGCACTTGGCGTTCGCCTTTTTCGACGCGAGGCCAAGAAAAATGTCCGCCTGACCAGTTCCGGCCGCGGAGTCTACCGTTATGCCAAGGATATTCTCGCGCGCTGTAAAAAATTAGAATCCGAGATGGAATTTAATGAAGACCGTGAGCTTTTAATCGGTGCTTCAACCGTGCCGTCGCACGCCCTTATTCCCTCCTGGCTAACTGCTTTCAGCAAAGAGAATCCCGACTGCTGCTGTCGTCTTCTTGCCGGGGATTCTACACGTACCCTGCAAAAGCTTCTGGACAATGAAATTCAACTGGCTTTTGTGGGACAAACGATCCACCGTTCCAGTCTCGAGTCTGTGGCCGTTGCAGAAGATCGTCTGGTTCTGATCACCGAAAACAGCGAGCGCTTTCGCCGTCTGAAGCAGGATGGCGTGCCGGGAAGTCAACTCCTGTCCGAGCCGCTTATCCTCCGCGAAGAAGGTTCAGGCACTCTGAAACGTATTGAAGAATACCTTGAAGAACTCAATGTCGATGTCCTTTCCATGCGCGTGCGCGCCCGTATGGAGCTTTCCCGCACCATTATTGCCTCGGTGCGAAGGGGGATGGGCGTTTCCATCATTTCCAATCTGCTTGTGGAAGAAGATGTGCGGCGCGGCAC
>ERZ1673752.165-NODE-165-length-121491-cov-168.533557_pt1 | contig 121491 bp, 75 predicted proteins | sample MGYA00580195_ERZ1673752 | MGnify/ENA primary metagenome ERZ1673752 (study PRJEB41218, sample SAMN15661744) | gut metagenome | host: Homo sapiens | place: Canada: London | collected 2015-08-20/2019-03-30 | study: EMG produced TPA metagenomics assembly of... | reverse complement strand
GGCCTGCCGCTAGCGTTCATCCTGAGCCAGGATCAAACTCTCCATTGTATAAAATTATAAATGTTTTGTTAGAGTCCTGACTATTCGTTTATCCTTTATAAAAGGAAATTGACAGATAAATACTACATTTCTTTTCTCTCAAAATATAACCAGTAATTCAAAGAACCAGTTTGAAAAAATCGCATTTTACAATGCGAAAGGACTGCAAAGATAGAGTAACTTTTTGAATCCTGCAAATCTTTTTTCAAAAATCTTTTTAAGAACTTCGCGTCTCGGGAAATCGGGCTTACACAGAGCTTTGAGCTCCTTTATTGTAAACTTTCAGCCTTCGTAAGAACAACCGTTTTTCTCAAACGCGGATGCAAAGGTAGCGACTTTTTTCGAACCTGCAAATATTTTCGCATATTTTTTGCATGAAAGTTAAAATTTCTTCAAATCTGAGGTATACACCTATATTATATTAAAGAAGAATTAGTCGGCCCGCCCTTATGAAGCCCGGGCCGCACATCGCCGCAACCGGGAAGCCGATCTGCGGGGCCGGGGACTGCCACGGAATGGGCCGCAGCGAGTAAATTCGGGTCGCGTCCTGCAAAACTGAGATTTTTTACTATTTTTGCGTCAGATTATCCGACCGATATGAATTTCAGAAAAATATCACTGCTCGTGCTGATCCTGCTCATCGCGGATCAGGCACTCAAGATCTGGGTCAAGACCCACATGCACCTCGACGAATCTATCGTCGTCTTCCCGGACTGGTTCCAATTGCGCTTCATCGAGAATAACGGCGCGGCCTTCGGGATGCACATCGCCACCAAAGGCGGGTTCGACTGGGGGAAACTCCTGCTCGGGATTTTCCGGATCGTGATGGTCGGGGTCATCGGCTGGCTGATGCACCACCTCCTCAACAAACGCAAAGACACCCCAAAAGGAGTCATCGTCGGCCTGGCGCTGGTCATGGCGGGAGCGCTCGGCAACATCATCGACAGCGCGTTCTACGGGCTGCTCTTCTCGGAGTCGACGCCCTATACGGTCGCACATTTCGGCGGACACTACGCCGGGTTCATGATGGGCAAGGTCGTCGACATGTTCTATTTCCCGCTCTTCCAGTGGAACGGCGTACCGCGGTTCCTGAACTTCCTGGTGGACAGCAACAACTACTTTTTCGGGGCCATCTTCAACCTGGCCGATGCCTATATCTCCGTCGCCGTCATCTATCTGCTTCTGTTTCAGTACAAATTCCTGAGCAAGTAGATTTTTTTCGTAAAAATAGTTGGTGAATGAGAAAAAAGTATTACTTTTGCACACCACAATTTCCAAAAGCCCAGGTGGCGGAATAGGTAGACGCGCACGTTTCAGGTGCGTGTGCCGCAAGGCGTGCAGGTTCGATTCCTGTCCTGGGCACTTGGTTAAGCCTCGTAATCTTTGATTACGGGGCTTTTTTAGTTTTCAGTATAACCGTCCTCCACACCCATGCAAAAGCACTGCCCGGGATCGGACACGGGACAAAACAGCGATTCCGCACCGAACGCTCCCGCACCCCGCAATACATACCCGACCGGTCGAAGCTATTCCTCGCCCACCCCCTCAATCGCGATCTCGAAAGGCGAAGCGGCGCCCGCATGGTAGATAAACAACTTCCGGAAGAACACTCCATCCCGTTCGGCTTCATAGGTCACTTCGATCCGCGACCGCCGGCCGGGCAGCAGGGGCGCCTTGTCCCAGACAGCCGAAGTGCATTCGCAGGTGGTCATTACTTTGGTGATTACGACAGGGCACGAACTGACGTTGGTGAAGCGGAAGACGATTTTTTTCTTATGCCCCACCCTTATCCGCCCCAGATCTGCAACCCGGGATTCGAACCGGAAAAGCGTATCGCTGCCGGCAAGGCCGGCGTGTTCCCGATCCGTACCGATCAGTGCCGGAGTGGGTAGCAGCCCGTCGGCCGCCCCCTCTCCGCCATTTGCCACGAAGCACATGATTTCCGCGGCCACGACCATAACCACAACCACGACCACGGCTACGGACATCGGCACCGCGACCGCACTGAATACCTGGCTATTTTTTTTATCCATCTTCGACAGAGCCCCATTTTATTGATGAACGAAACCACAGGACAGCTTCAATATCGGGTCATAGAGAAGCTACAATTTTTCCAGCAGCGCCCGAAGGAAGTTTTCAGTTTGCTGCGATGTTTCTTTAAATGCGGTAAAGAAACCCTCGCATCTCATATCTTGTGTAAGGATAAAGAAATAGGGATTGTTGACATCTTCTATCGGAATTCCGAGTCGGTCAACGCTATACAGCCCGCAGGAGACTTCATACGTGTTCCTGAGTATCCTCAAGTCCCTGGCATTGTGATAATCGCACAGTATGATCAGCCCCATTTGGGCACGGTCATCGAGGATCGACTTCAACAGCTTGAAGTGCATCGTAATACAGGGCAGGCAATTCATTCTGCTGAAACGATAGACCAGCGTTCTGCCATGCGCGGACACGACCTCCGACAAAGGTGACTTTTTGCCATCCGCGTCAGTCAGCACCGTCGTGGGGGAAAGGCAAAACCCTTCCGAGGAGAGCTCATAGGGCCTGCAAAAAGCCATATTCTCGAATGCGGTCTGAATTACCACCATTCTGTTCAACTGCTTCGAATAGGCGATATATGTTTTTGCCATGACACAGGCCGTGAACCCGAAAAGGAGCACCAAACCCACTGAAAGCAGGAGGATATGCGGCTTCTGTTTGGGCATGGCTATTCCTCCTGTTTTATGTCGAATACGAACAATACCGGGTTATCGTTCTCGGACAGTTTATCCAGCAATCCGTACAACTCTTTTTCAAATCCGGTTTTGGGCGTCCTATCCGTTACGTATTTATAACTGAGCCCAAGTGTATTTGCGTTAATCCAATATATTACCTCGTTGCCGACCACACGTTTTACGTTGAAAAAAAATTTATCCGAAAAATTACTATCGATAGCAAATTCATAGATCGACATTTTATCGTACTCCTTGTCATATAAGAAATAATAATCCTTTTCACCCGTAAAAGTCACTTCCGCGAAAATATACCGTTCCGATTGCTGAATCCGGTTTATCCCCAATACGGCATTCCGCCCCCGGTTATCCTCGAAAACTTTTTCCGGACGTCCCGAAGTGTATTTGGCTTTGGGGTCTTTGAACTCCATACGGTATTGCACACAGACACTGTCTTTGGAAACCTTATAGATATGATCGTCTCCCGAATAAATCACCAGGGCTTCGTTTCCTGCTATTCCGTATTGGGGGCCGTTTATTCCCAGAACATCGGGATCTTTTTTAAAAGGCAGATATTTGGAATACCCATCCCCATCCCGAGTTTTCGAAAAAAGCCGGTATTTACCAACCGCAGAATTACTCCAATCGTTCATATAATAAATAATATCCCCAATGGCAAATAATTCTGTACACCAGATTTGTTTAAATAAATCATAATCATCCGAAACTGGTTGTAAGGTCAGACGATCATAGAACACCTGTTTTCCTGCAAAATGGTCTATTACAATAATATTACGATCTGTAACCGTCATATAGGAAAGATTGGTATACTCACCCGGGCCGCGCCCGTGCTTATGGATTTTTCCGGCATAACTCCCGTCCGGATTGAAAACATAGACCGACTGCGACATATGATCCATGATATAAAACTTTCCGTTCACGATTTCCAATCTATCGATATTGGATATTAAGCACTCGTCATTCGTCGCAAGGGGAATGACCCGGAAGGTGGTATCGAGTATTTTGTTGAAATCGGAGTTCGTCACACTTTCCTCCGAATTGAAAACAATACTTTTCACATTGCCTGCCACTTCCGCATTATTCGAGGAACAAGCTGTTGCGAAGAAACTGATTATACAAATAATATGTAACGTGATTTTTTTCATAATTTTAATTATTATCGTTTTTTTCTTTGCACACTCATCAGAGTGTGCAAAGATTTTATTTTTTAATTTGTAGTCTGGCATGAATACGCAGTACACCCGGAACCGCCTTTGTCGCATATTTCCATAATTCCTTCCACTTTAACAGACGTATACCCCAACGTTCCGGTCTGCTTTTCGCTTGAAAAAGATATCTCTCCATTTAAGCTCACATTGCGAAACAAAATACAGGTCTTAGGTTTTCCCTGTAAATGTTCATAATAGAATTTTGAGCCATCACCTTTGTTATTACTTCCTTCATTGCTACTTGTGCCTTCATTTTCATTCTTCGTCAAAGCTTCGATATTGACAGACAGCAGTGCCTGGGTAGTTTTATTGTAAGTGATAAAACCCAGCACCAAGGCAAATGTCAGAAATGCAGCACAGAGTATAAAAATAAATTTTTTCATGTTTTTGTTTTTTAAATTCTCGATTGATACCTGCGATCCGGCAACGCTCCGTCGGCGTTATTTCCGAATCCAGTTTGTCGCCCGTCAGGCCGGGCCAGCCTACTAAACAGTGGGAAGGCAATAGTCTTCGGTCTATATCCGTTATCTTACATAAATAAACAGCACCTCCTTTCTTTTTGAAGGGAGCCCGGGGCGGAGATCGCTGCGCATGAATTTGCACGATTCGGCAGCGACCCCGCCCTTTTCGTTCCCTGAATCTCAGTTTGCCGGCACGGCACGGCTACCACCATACTTGTTCGTCGTTCTCGTACGTAAAAATACGTTCCTCCTTGCCCTTGGTATGGTTCCTCAAAAGCAGCAGGGCATTCCCGGGGACATTGTCGTAGTGTAAAACATGCGTCCGATCCCCGATGCGCCTGCCGAGGGATACGAACCGGCCATCGCGGCAATAGAACAACTCGTAAAGCTCGTCCGCCTGTATGAAATTATCGTCATTGCGCGGCAGGAACATCACGCTACCCAGGGTCTGAGGCCGGTCGAAAGCCATGCCGCCCCAGCAGCGGGATTCCTGCGGGGCATTGAAATAGGTGAGCGGATCCCCGTCGAATAATTTGTATTTGTCGTCGCCCGAATTCCCGTAGCTGCCTTCGGTTCCGATTATCTCCCCGACGAGCTTTTCCCCCGACGGGGCATAGAACCCGACCTCGGCCATATTCACGAATGCACCGCTCGGGGAGAGATAACGTATATACCGGAAGGTTATGCTGTCCCCCAGTTGCGCGTAATACGGCCTGGCCTCCGGCACCTCGGGCGTAACGTAGACAGTCCGGGCATCCCGGAAATCGGGACTGTCCGCAACCTGGAACCGGCCGTTTTTCACCCGGTTGAGGATAAACTCCAGCTCAAAGAAAACCGGGTATTTCCGCTTCAGTGTGACGGAAACCTCGGCCCCGTCGGGTTTACGCACCGCCACCCCGCCCTCTTTCGAGACCGTAAACGGATCCGTTGCCGGAAGGAGGAGCCCCCGGTCATAATACATGACCATATAGGCGCAGCCCTTTTCGACATGATCGAACGCCACCCGCCCGCGCTTTATCCGGCTCCAGGCGACAGGCACCCAGTTCCGGTTGTCGAAAACGACCAGGTAGGCGAATTTCTTTTTGGCCGCGATCGGGATCGTCAGTTTCATGGCAAGGTCGATGCCGTCGAAATACGATTCCGAAACGTCCTTTATGAAGGGGGATCGGAAGGCCGGCGGAATTCCCTCCGCCAGGGCTCCCCTTTGGTTGGGCAGGCTCTGGGGCTGGAAACTGAACATCTTGCGGTAAACCTTCCCGACACGCTCCTGCGGCCGGGATTCGAAATGCTTGCCGAATTCCGGGTCGCTCATCCCGAAAGAGTAGAGCACGCTATCGACCCGCAGCGAATTCCAGCTGTGCGACTGGCTCCGGTTGGCCCACTGGATAATGTAGTCGTAATTTACAGGCAGCCCGACGCTCCTCAGCGCATACCACATCAGGCTCGTGATCTCGGGGCATGCACCGCCTGCCGCCCGCAGGTAATCCGACGGCCTCAATGCCATCCTCATGACCGATTCGTCGATGACCTCGTAATCCATCCTGCGCAGGCTGTCCTGAATCGTTCTGGCCGCAGTGTAACGATCCGCCCCGGCCTGCTGCAGGGGGCGGATTATTTCAGCGAGGAAATCCCTGTAATGAGGCATCCAGTCCTCCGCCAGTTCGTTCTCGATCCGGTAAGGCAGGACATATTCACAGAAATCGCCGAACGACAGCCCCTTTGTCCACGGGTAGTCCAGCGTCGCAAAAGCATTGTCGATATGCCGGATCAAAAAATCGCGGCTGAGTTCTGAAAGGTCGAATGCCGGATGTACGTTCGTAAAATCGGGATTATAATTCTTCGCCCTGCCCCTCAGCACCTGCCTGGGGATATCCTTATCACAGAAAAGGGAATCATAATCGCATTTGAAATCCTCCAGTCCCTTTCCCGCATAGCCGTAATGGAGCGGAAGGTTCTCGATCAGGAACCGGGCCGCCCGGTATTTCAGCGAATCGGCCTTGTCCGTGCTGTAATGTTGCAGAACCGCTTCCAGTTCCGGACGGTTTTCGCCCGCAAGTTCCAAAGCCGCCTCCAGCCGGGATTCACAACCGGCGCATATCCATGCCAAACCGAACGATAAGATCAGCCTGACGGCAGTACGGTCAAAATTTTTCATGATCGAAACACTTTTACATCTATTCTTCCCTTCCAGTTACTATCCACCCCGGATGGGGGGGGGTACCCACGCAACCCATCCCGGATTTTATTTATCCAGTCAACGATTGCCATGTTTTTCAATACGGCAATCGGCGAAGCTGTTATCATAACAAGATTGATCAAGCGGGGTGATATCTTCTGTGAAGTTACTTTTTAAAACATCAAAAACAAAATATTTTTACATTATTTTGAACCAATATTAATATTTTTGTTTTATTTTGTAGTAGATAATCAAATATCTTGATTAACTATATAATGATTGCGTCTTTATTTTGTGTTCTTAAAATAAAATTATATGGCCAAATTCTGCTATTTGATGACCGGAATCATCATCCCGCTGTGGTGCGCCTCGTGCAATGACAATAATCCCAGGAAAGAAATCCAGAAGATCGTAAAGGAATGGATCGGGAAAACGGTACTGCTGCCGCAGGATATACAACCGACTTCGTATTCCTGCGACACGGTTTACGACCCCGCAAAATCGAAAAAACCATTCAGGATACTGAATTTCACCGATTCGATAGGCTGCACCTCCTGCAAGCTGAAATTGTTGACCTGGAACGCTTATGTGAGGGAAATCGACACGACGCTGGCCGACAAGGTCGATTTCCTGTTCTATTTCCACCCGCAGAACGAGCGGGAACTCGGGTTGATATTACGAGCCGACGGGTTCGAACTGCCGTTTTATATCGACCGTAAAAATGAAATCGACAGGCTGAATGGCTTTCCGAAGAACCAGGCCTGCCAATGTTTTCTCCTCGACAGCACCAACAAGGTTCTATTGGTCGGCAACCCGACGCATAAGCCGCGGCTTTGGGAGCTGTATAAGGAGATAATATCCGGGAAGAAGGCGGACAAAGTTCCCACGACCGACATCCGTATCGCCCGACCGGAAATCGAGGTTCCGGATTTGAGGATCGGCAGCACGGCACAGGCGGCCTTCGTCCTGGAAAACACGGGGAACAAACCGCTGGTAATAACTCACATCGACGCCTCCTGCGGGTGTACGAAACCGTCATGGAACCGGAGCCCCGTCATGCCCGGAGAGAAATCAGAAATCAAAGTGGAGATAATCCCCGACAAGGCCGGGGCTTTCGACAAAACATTGCGGGTCTTCTGCAATACGGCCGCCGGCAGCACTTCGCTGAAGATCATCGGTATGGTAGAGGAATAATTATCGGGAAAAACGAGGGCGGAGAATTGCCTCGGGAAAAGACACGTTTTCTCCGCCCGGCCGCCAAATCCCGGAAAAGGAAAGGAGGTTGTGCAAAAATAGTCAATTGATCCCAAACCCCAAGCGGGTTAGCCGTTGTTGAAAGGATAGACACAACGCATCGAGTAAACTGTGAACGAACAGAAAAAGAAAAACGCTATGAAAAAGAAAATTACGTTCGGCTTGGTGGCATTCGCCATGGTGGCAGCCTCGGCCGTATTTATGAAGAGCATTGCCAAGGACGACCTGTCCGCAATGATCCAGGCCAATGTGGATGCATTGGCAGAGTTTGAATTCGGCGGTCAATCTTGGAATGAGAACGACACGCATTGGTTTGGGTCAAACTGGAAGCCTGAAGTGGTAGAATGTTCAGGAACCACAGGGAATGCTACCTACTGGGGACAGATGGTTAAATGTAACACCGGCGATGGAAATTGCTATGATGGCACTGGCTGCATTTAGTCATTATTAATTTGTAACGGTTGATGTATTTGTAAAGTTCAACTATAATTACATCAACCGTTACATTATACCATCTCATTTAACAACCCAAATAAATCTCCCATGAAACAACCGATCACAATTATTATATTCTCCATACTATTCTGTGCTTGCGGCACCTCGCCACAAAACAATAGCATGGCATTAGCACTGTCCGATACTGAAATAATTAAAATCAATCCAGGTTCCCCACATTTGATAAGAGCCGACATGGCCAAAACCATCGACACAAAGAAATTACTGGATATGATTCAATCGATCGATTACATAAAACTGGATTCATCCGAACCGATGGGCCCAATCAACAAAATGATCGTAACTAACGATAGAATATTCATAATGGATTCTTTTGCGGCTCAGCAAATTTTTGTCTTTGACAAAACAGGCAAACTGTTATACCGGATCAAGAATAAAGGCAGGGGGCCCAAAGAATACATTAGTATCTGGGATATGCAAGTCGACACCATCCGGAATGAAATACTTGTAAATGACGCGCTGGCCCGCTCCTACCTTTATTATTCCACCGATGACGGGACATTCCTACGGCGGGAAAAGGGAATAGCGAACTGCTATTTGGCATGTATCGACAGCCTATATATTAACCTCACTGGAGTCGGACAGGATTTTAACGACAACGAGAATTGGGCGATTATAATCTCGGATAAAGATTCTGTTCTTTTCAAGGGGTTTGAGCCTACACCGCTTCAAAATGACGATTTTATTATCAATAGTTTTACTTACGATCGTAATGGAAATCTTTTATATACTCCAGTTTATTCAGACACGGTTTACCGGTTCTCTTCGGTCTGCGTCGTAGAACCGGAATATGTGATCTGTCAGAAAAAAAGTATATGGAGGCGTCATGACGAAAAAATATCTTACCAAGAGGTGAAAAAATTAATTTTAGAAAATAACTATACCAGATATGGCGGAAAATTTTACGATATGGAAAAATACGCATATTTCGAAATCGGCCATGAGGAAGATGAATATGTTGTCCCCATCTCCTGTTTTTGGAACAAGCAAACTGATATGGTTTACGCATGGAGTTCAAAAGGGTGGAGCGAATATCCGGATATAGGGGAGATTATCCGACAACCGATAGCCGTCTACGGCGATACTTTTTTCGGCACCTGTTCGCCGCAAATCCCCGAAGAATACAGGAAAAACCTGAGCCCTAAGATCAAAAGCCTGCTGGAGTGTTCGAAGGAGAGCGACAACCCGATCGTGGTTGCGTATACGCTGAAATGATCGTAAAAACACCCGAGCAGAAGACCAAATTAGAAAGCATATGAAGCGTCTAACAGCCACAATTATAGCCGCCCTATTCTGCGCCGCCTGCGGAACCACGCAACTAAAAAACAGCCCGGCATTGAACCTGTCTGATGTAGACGCAATTCATATCATGCCCGACACTCCGCTCCTGATCCGTGCCGACAATGCCAAAATCATCAGCACGGCTGAATTACTCGATATGGTCGAACAGGTCGACTACATAAAACTGGATTCATCCGAACCCATCGGTGAAATCTCAAAAATGATCGTAACCGGAGACAAAATTTTCATACTGGATGCTCACATTGCGCAGCAGATTTTCGTATTCGACAGAACAGGCAAACTGTTATACCGGATCAAAAATAAAGGCAGGGGGCCTAAGGAATACATTAGTATCTGGGATATGCAGGTCGACACAATTCGGAATGAAATCCTGTTGAACGACGCCCTTGCGCGGTCGTATCTCTATTTTTCCGCCGATGACGGACAGTTTATCCGCAGGGAAAAAGGCATTGCAAATTGTTATGTAGCACGTATCGACAGCCTATACGTAAATCTCCAAAACAACGGACAAGATTTTAATGATGAGGAAAACTGGGCGATACTCATTACCGATAAAGATTCGGTAATCTATAAAGGGTTCGAATTTAAACCGATCCAGGAAGGCGATTATATAGTCAACAGTTTTTACAGGGATAATGACGGAAGCCTACTATATACTCCGATCTACTCCGATACTGTTTACCAATTCACCGCCCCAATGGCTGCCTATGCAAAATATGTAGTGTGTCAAGAAAGAAGCATTTGGAAACTTTATAATGAAAAATTAACGGCATTGGAAATACGTCAGCGGATTAAAGAAAACAATTACACGAGAAGTGGTACCGATTTTATTGCGACGGGAACCCATGTGTTCTTTACTCTCGATAGTAAGTATAAAGAGTATGTTGGAGTGAAACCCCATTTTTGGGATAAACGGAATAATATCATTTACAAATGGGATGAAGGTATCCCGTCGCCAATACGAGATCTTATCGGCCATCCGAAGGCCGTTTACGGGAACACATTCGTCAGCATCTCCCCCACAGTAGGAATACCAAAAGAATACAGATACCTATTTAATCCCCGACTCAAAAAATTACTGGACAATTCGAACGAGGGCGATAACCCCATATTAGCTTTGTATACGCTGAAATAGCCGCAGAAACTCTTGGTTCCATATTATTAAAAAACCACATGAAACAACTAACCGCCATTATTTTAACCGCCTTGATCTGGGCATGCGGAGCCCAGCCACAAAACGACAGCAGGGCATTAGAACTGTCCGACACGAAAATTATTAAAATCACCTACGACACTCCGCACCCGATTCGGGCCGATAATGCCAGAATTATCGGCATGGATGAAATGCTCGATATGGTCAAATCGATCGACTATATAAAACTGGGTTCATCCGAGCCCATCGGCGTAATAGACAAAATGATCGTTACAAAAGACAAAATCTATATATTGGACTGCCATACCGCACAGCAGATCTTCGTATTCGACAAAACGGGCAACCTGTTGTTCCGCATCAAGAACAAAGGCCGGGGGCCGAAGGAATACCTGAGTGTCGCGGATATGCAGGTAGACACCATCCGGAATGAAATACTTGTAAATGACGCGCTGGCCCGCTCCTACCTTTATTATTCCACCGATGACGGGACATTCCTACGGCGGGAAAAGGGAATAGCGAACTGTTATTTGGCGCATATCGACAGTTTGTATATAAATTATCAAATCCCAGGACAGGATTTTAACGACAATGAGAATTGGGCGATTCTCGTTTCCGACAAAGACTCCGTCCTTTACAAAGGATTCGCCCCGACACCTCTGCAAGACAACAATTTTGCAGTCAACAGTTTCACTTATGACTGCGATGGAAAGCTTTTGTTTACTCCAGTCTACTCCGATACTGTTTACCAATTTATGTCTGTATCCATAGTATCACCTAAATATGTGATCCACCAAAAGAAGAGCATATGGAATCTTTATAACCAAAAAATACCCCCTCTGGAAGTAGATAAGTTAATCAAGCAGAACAACTACACAAGATATGCGGGTAAATTTCTTGATGGGGAAAGTTATGCTTCTTTTGAAATAGCCCACAAATGGGAGGAATATATTACCCCCAGACCTTATTTTTGGGATAAAAGAACCGACATAGTGTTTGCATGGGATACTGCCAATGTGGATGAAGATGCAATTGTCCATGAAATTATCCGACAACCGATAGCCGTCTACGGCGATACGTTTTTCGGCACCTGTTCGCCGCAAATCCCCGAAGAATACAGGAAAAACCTGAGCCCTAAGATCAAAAGCCTGCTGGAGTGTTCGAAGGAGAGCGACAACCCGATCGTGGTTGCGTATACGTTGAAATGACTATAGCAACAACTATATTTCTTATGACACGACAATTAAAAAAGGTTACACGATAATAATTAAGAAAATATTTGTCAAATAATATTATTCTGCTTAAATTTGATAACCGACACCCACTTTATATAGTAAATAAATTAATGAAATCATCTCTCTAATTTAAACAAACAGTCCATGTTTGCCACCCTTTGCATACCTGTTGCCGAAACCATCGTCCGAGATAACGATCCGTCTGCAAGTCGCTGGAAACAGTTATTCACACTTCGAACTTGAATACTCCGCCCCGCGACACTGCGGAGCGTCGTTCCCACTCCTTCCCGGGACAGTGAAATATGCCCCCTGAAATTCCGCAACTCGATCCATCTCCTAACACCAAAACAAGCCTATGATACCGGAGATCATACGAAAGATATTAATCGTCGTCGCAGGAATCATACTCCCCGCAGCGGCACGGTCGCAGAGTTCGGCAATTGCGCCACAGGAATCGCAGCAGATACAACTCCGCCTGACGCTCGACAAGGCGATCTATTCGGCGCAAAACCATTCGATCGCCGCGATGGTCGCCAAATATACGTTTCTCTCCTCGTACTGGTCGTTCCGTTCCTACCAGGCAAGCCGGCTTCCGTCGCTCAACCTGAGCGGCGAGGTGCTGAGTTTCGACCGTTCGCTGCGCCTGTTGCAGGATTACGACACCGGAGAGATGCGTTATCTGGAGAACTACAACCTGCAAAACACACTGGGGCTTGCCATCCAGCAGAATATCACTCTGACGGGCGGCACCCTCAGGCTTTACTCGTCGCTCAACCGCCTCGACCAGTTCGCCCCCAAGGAGTCTAAATCCTATTATTCACAGCCCATCACGCTTTCCTACACCCAGCCGCTCTTTGCCTACAACAGTTTCAAATGGAATAAGAAGATCGCCCCGAAAGAGTACGAACTGGCCAAACGCACCTACATCGAAGCCATGGAGGACATTACGGTGCAGGCCGTGAGCTACTATTTCAGCTTGCTGCTGAGCAAAACCAGGCATACCATCGCCGTCAAGAACTACGGCAATACCAAATCCCTCTATTCCATAGCCGAAGAACGGCTCAAACTGGGGAGCATCACCAACGACGAGCTGCTCCAGTTGCAACTGCGCATGCTCAACGACAGCCTGGCGATCAACGACACGGCACTGGCAGTCCGCGAGCAGCGCATGAGGTTCAACTCTTACCTGCGTTACAGCGAGAACGTCGATATAGACCCGGTGCTCGACGAGCAAATCCCCGCCATCGAAATCGACTATGTGACCGTACTGGACAAGGCGCTGGAAAACTCGTCGTTCAATGCCGGCAACCAACTGCGAGCGCTCAACGCCGAGGCAGGCATCGCCCAGGCCAAGGCCGAACGGGGCGCTACGGCCACGATAAATGCCCGGTTCGGGTTGTCCCAAACCGGCGAAGAGTTCCGGACGGCCTATTCGAACCTGCTCGACCAGGAGGTCATCGGACTTCAGTTTTCCATCCCGCTTTTCGACTGGGGCATGGGCAAGGGCCGCGTCCGCATGGCCAAGGCGAGGGCCGACATGGTGCGCAACCAGATCGAGCAGGACGAAACCGATTACCGGCACACAATCTATACGCTCATCGAACAATTCCACAACCAGCGGAACCAATGCGTCGTGGCCGCCCGGGCACGGGAGGTCGCTGAAAGCCGCTATGCCATGGCGATGGAGAATTTCCGGCGGGGCACGGTGTCGGTTACGGACATGAATACGGCGCAGACCGAAAAAGACCAGGCCAGCCAGACCTACGTGTCGGCGCTGGCCGATTTCTGGAACTACTACTACTCGCTGCGCCGCAAAACCCTCTACGACTTCATTTCCCACACCGATATCAGCGTCGAGTTCGACCGCCTCATCGAAGAATAACCCTTGCCATGAAACAACACTACCTTTATCTGCTTTGTGCAGCGCTCCTCGCGGGCTGCGGCAAAACGAAGAACGCAAAGACCGATGCGGCACAGGATCGCATGCAGCACCGTATCGAACACAACGAAGTCACGGTGGATACGCTGCAAAGGCGCGACTTCATGCGGGAGCTGATCAGCAACGGACGGCTGGCAGCCTCGAAGCGCAGCACGCTCTCCTTCGAGGTTTCGGGGACAATCGCGGCGATCGATGCGAAGAACGGATCCCGCGTAGGCGCCGGGGAGCCGATCGCCCGCATCGACACGAGCGACTACGCCCTTCAGCTGCACAAGGCGCGGCTGGCATTGGACAAGGCGCGGCTGGGGTTTTACGACGTATTGGTCGGACAGGGGTATCAGGCCGGCGACACGGTCACCCCTCCGGCCGGGGTCATGCAGCTGGCACGCATCCGCTCGGGGTATGCCGATGCCACGGCATCGCTGCTCAGCGCCCGCCGCAGCCTGGCTCACTGTACCCTGCGGGCTCCCTTTGCGGGAAAGGTCGCCGATGTGGAACAACAGGTCTATGAGAAATCGAAAGGCGAATTCTGCACCCTGTTGGACGACAGCCGGCTGAACGTCTGCTTCTCTGTCCTCGAATCCGAATACGGGCTGCTCAGCCCGGGGCAGGAGATCGGCGTCAGCCCGTTCGCCGACCTGCGCAAGGAGGTGAAAGGCCGCATTACGGCGATCAACCCTTCGATCGATGTGCACGGACAGGTGCAGGTCGATGCCGAGGTCGTCAACGACGGCACGCTGGCCGACGGGATGAACGTCCGGGTGGCCGTGCGGCAAAAGGTGCCCGGGCAACTGGTCGTGCCGAAGAGCGCGGTGGTCATCCGCGACAATCTCGAGGTACTCTTCCGCTACAAAGACGGCCGGGCGCAATGGACTTACGTACATACTTCGCTGGCCAACAGCCGGGAGTATGTGGTCGAAGCGAATCTGGATCGCGGGGCGGAGCTCAACCCCGGCGACCTGGTGATCGTCTCGGGGAACCTGAATCTGGCCGACGGCTCGGAGGTCTCGCTCGGCAGTGAACAATAACACCGCACCCATGTTACGCAAACTTCTCGACCGGCCTATCGCCGTGACGATGATCGCCGTCGTCCTGCTCATCCTGGGCATTGTCAGCAGCCGCCTGTTGCCTGTGTCGCTCGTGCCGGACGTCGACGCGCCGTATATCACGGTGCAGATCCCCGCACAGGGGCTTTCGGCCCGGCAGCTGGATGAAACCGTCATCACCCCGCTGCGGCAACAGCTCATCCAGTTGTCGCAGTTGACCGACCTGCGCAGCGAGGCCCGCGAAGGAAACGGCATTATCCGCCTGACCTTCGAGCAGGGCTCGGACATCGACTACCTGTTCATCGAAGTGAACGAGAAGATCGACCGTTCGACGACCTCCCTGCCCCGCGACGTGGAGCGCCCGAAGGTAATCAAGGCGAGCGTCACCGACATCCCGGCCTTCTATATCAACCTCACCGTACGGGGGGATCAACCGGCCGGGCACCGGGACGAACGGCATCCCGTATCCGACCGGTTCGCGGCGCTGAGCCGTTTTGCCTCGCAGGTCATCACCAAGCGCATCGAGCAGTTGCCCGAGGTGGCCATGGTCGACCTGAGCGGCACCGTTGCCCCGGAACTGCTGGTTATCCCCGACGAGGCGAAACTCCGCCAGGCGGGCATCACCATGGCCGCCGTCGAGGGGGCGCTGCGCCGGGCGAACGTGACGCTGGGGAGCCTTGTCATCCGGGACGGGGAATACCAGTACAACGTGAAATTCCAGTCGGCGATAAACGGCCGGAAGGATATAGAGGATATTTTTCTGAAAATCAACGGCCGGTTGTTCCGCCTCAAAGAACTGGCCACGATCGTCGAGCACCCCCGCAAACGGCAGGGCATGGTATTTTCGGACGGCCGCAACGCCGTGTCGCTGGCGGTCGTCAAGCAGGCGGATGCCCGCATGTCGAAGCTCAAGGACGAGCTCGACAAGCAACTCCGGCAGTTCCGCTACGACTATCCGGACGTGGAGTTCACCGTCACGCGCGACCAGACCGAACTGCTCGACTATTCGATTTCGAACCTGATAAACAACATCATCACGGGGGCATTGCTGGCCTGCGTCATCATCTTCTTTTTCATGCGCGACATGAAGTCGCCGATGCTGGTGATCCTGACCATTCCCGTGACGCTGATCATCTCGATCCTGGTTTTCTACCTGTTGCATATCTCGATCAACATCATCTCCCTGTCGGGACTGGTGCTGGGCATCGGTATGATGGTCGACAATTCGATCATCGTCATCGACAACATCACGGCCCGCTGGATACGCGGGGAGCAGCTGGCCGGGGCCGTCACGCAGGGCACCAAGGAAGTCATGGTTCCCATGCTGTCGTCCGTGCTGACGACCTGCGCGGTATTCGTCCCGCTGATCTTCCTCAACGGCATGGCCGGGGCGCTCTTCTACGACCAGGCCATGGCCGTAGCCATCACGCTGTTCGTCGCCTACGGGGTCTCCGTCACGTTGCTGCCGGTTTATTACCGCTGGTGGTACAGCCGGCAGCAGGCTTTCCGGCCTACGCCGTGGCTCGCGTTCTTCTCCTTCGACCGGGTCATCGACGGGTACGACGCCATCCTGAAATGGTTTTTCCGCCGCCGCGGGCTGATGTGGGGTATTTATGCGATCTCGATACTGGGGCTTGCACTCCTCTTCCGGGGCATCGACAAGGAGCGGCTGCCGGCGATGACTTACAGCGACATGTTAGTCCGCATCGACTGGAACGACCGCATCTCGGCCGAAGAGAATGCACGCAGGACGGAAAACCTCGTCACCTCGCTGGGTGGCCGCATTCTCCAATCCACGGTCATGGCGGGCGTCCAGCAGTTTATCCTTTCGCACACCGAGGAGAACGGAGTGGCCGAGGCGACGGTCTACCTCAAGTGCCATGAACCGGACGACGTGGCACCCGTTCAGGATGCCATCCGCGGCTATCTGGCGGAGAACGCCCCTGTGGCCCGCTGTTCGTTCGGCGTTTCGGGCAACGTCTTCGACATGATCTTCGCCGAGCGTGAAGCCGTGCTCACCGCACGCCTGCGCTCGACGACCGGGCACAGTGCCGACCCGGAACAGTTGCAGCAGCTGCTCGACCGCATACAGGATGCGCTGCCCGGGCAGGAAATCCCGCCGGTCGCCATGCAGGAGGACATCCTCTACATCGCACAGCCCGAACAGATGGCGTTGTACGGCGTGACCTACAACGACCTCATAGCCACACTGCGCAATGCGCTCAACGAGAATACGCTCTTCACGGTCACTACGGGCGATGAATCGCTGCCGGTGGTGATCGGCAACGACCTGCGCAGTCTGGACGATCTGCTCGGCAATACGTTCATCCACACCACCGAGGCCGAAATCCCGGTCGGCATCCTGATGCGCCAGACAATGACCCGCGACCTGAAGCACGTTGTGGCCGGAGCCGAGGGTAACTATTACCCGCTCGACCTCGCACCCCGGGCCAAGGATGTCCCGGCCGTCATCGGCGCGATCCGGGGCTGTGTGGCGGAAGACGAACATTTCGAGGTGAGCTTCAGCGGCAGCTATTTCTCGAACCGCGGCATGGTGGGGCAGCTCATCGGGGTGCTTGCCGTGGCCCTGCTGCTGCTTTTCTTCATCCTGGCCGCACAGTTCGAATCGCTCGTCCAGCCATGGATCATCCTCTCGGAAATCGTCATCGACCTTTTCGGGGCACTCGTCGTCCTCTGGGTATTCGGGCAGACGCTCAACCTGATGTCGATGATCGGGCTGATCGTGGTCTGCGGCATCGTGATCAACGACTCGATCCTCAAGATCGACACCATCAATACGCTGCGACGGGAGGGCATGGCGCTCAAACACGCCATCATGGAGGCCGGGCGGCGGCGCCTGAAAGCCATCGTCATGACCTCGCTCACGACGATCCTGGCCGTAGCGCCGTTCCTGTCCCACGGCGACATGGGTTCCGACCTGCAGCTCCCGATGTCGCTGACCATCATCAGCGGCATGATTGTGGGTACGCTGGTGAGCGTATTTTTCATCCCGCTGGCCTATTACGAGATTTACAGACCCCGCCGATGAACGTCCCGCGCCCCATATCCCCGTCGCGGAGAGGGATCCCCGCATTTTCGGTGCTGCTGATCATGGCGGCGCTGGCGGTCATCGGGGCGGCCATGCTGCCCATGCTCAATATCCAGTATACGCCGTCGGCAGCCGAGCGGAGGATCGACCTCTATTTCTCATGGCCGGATGCCTCGGCACGCCTGATCGAGCAGAGCGCCACCTCGCGTATCGAAGGCGCCATGTCGACCGTCGCGGGGTGCGAGAACGTCTCTTCCCGTTCGGCCAAAGGCTACGGCAACATCTCGGTCGCATTCCGCAAGGGAACGGATATGGAAGCCGCCCGCTTCGAGGTCGCATCGGCGATCCGGAATCTCTATGCCAAATTGCCGCAGGAAATCTCCTATCCCTATATTTCACTCGCCGCCTCCGGCAGCCGCGAATCCGAGACGCTGGTCTATACGATCAAGGCCGACCTGCCCTCCGAACGCATCGAAGAGTATGTGACGGCCCACGTCTCGACCCCGCTGTCGCAGGTCGAGGGGGTCGGGCGGGTCGTGTTGTCGGGTGTCACCCCCTTCGAATGGGTCGTCACGTTCGACCCCAAGGCAATGGAGGCCGCCGGGATCACGGCCACGGATCTCGCCCTGGCATTCCGGAATTATTTCCGCAGCGACGTGGTCGGGATGACGACGCTCCCGCAAGCCGACGGCAGCAAGCGGAGCGTCGTACTGAAGCTCCGCAACCGTGCCGGGCTCGACTTCGGGGAGATTCCCGTCGCGCACCGCAACGGCCGCATCTACTACCTGCGCGATTTCGCCACTGCACGCTGGCGCGAAGCGCTCCCGGCGAGCTATTTCCGCATCAACGGCCTCAATACGATCAACCTCTCGGTGGTCGGCGAGCCTCACACGAACATCCTTCAGGTCGCCTCTTCGGTCAAGGCGGAGATGCAGCGCCTTCAAGCCTCCTTCCCGGCCGAACTGTCCGCGACGCTGACCTACGACGCTTCGCAGTACGTCTCGGGGGAACTGCATAAAATCTACCTCCGCACGCTGCTCTGCGTAGCCATCCTGCTGTTGTTCGTCTATCTGGTCAGCCGGGATTTCCGCTACCTGCTGATCATCACGGTAACGCTCGTGGTCAATATCCTGATCGCCGTGGTTTTCTATAACCTGCTCCGGCTGGACATCCATATCTATACGCTCGCCGGGATTACAGTCTCGCTGGGTATCATCATCGACACGTCGATCATCATGGTCGACCATTACAGCTACTACCGCGACCGCCGGGTATTCGTCTCCATCCTCGGAGCGCTGCTGACGACAATCGGCGCATTGGGAATCGTCTGGCTGCTGCCCGAAGAGCAGCAGGCCAACCTGACCGACTTTTCACTGGTGATCGTCGTCAACCTGGCCGTATCCCTGCTCATCGCGCTGCTGTTCGTGCCGTCGTTGCTCGATAAATTTCCGCTGAGGCGCAGCATGACGGTGTCGTCCGTGCGCCGGCGAAGGCTCATCGTGCGGTTTTCACACGGGTATGGGCAGTTCATCGCCTGGGGGCGCAGGCACCGCTGGATCTTCATCGCGGCACTGGTCTGGGGGTTCGGCATCCCGACATTCCTGCTGCCGGACAAGATCGCCGAAGGCAAGGACGGGAAGCCCTCGGCATGGGCCAACGCCTACAACAGCGTCATGGGAAGCCAGGCTGTCTCCGAGCACCGGCTCCAGATCGACAAAGTCTTCGGGTCGTCGCTGCACCTGTTCCGCACCGCGACCAACCGGTACAATAATTTCCGCACGCCGGAACAAAAACGCCTTTATGTCAACGCGGGAATGGCCGAAGGGTGTACCGTCCAGCAGCTCAACGAGGTTGTGCGGCATATGGAAAACTACATCAGCCGTTTCGACCAGGTCGACATGTTCCGCACGCGCATTACCTCCTACGACAATGCGCAAATCGAGATCACGTTCAAACCCGAATTCGAAAACGGCCCGTTCCCGGCGATGCTCAAACAGGAGCTCACCTCCGCAGCGATCAATTTCGGCGGTGCGACCTGGTACATCCGGGGCATCGACGACAACTCGTTCAACAACAACGTCGTCAACAACTACCGCTCGAACCAGTTTCGGCTCAAAGGCTACAATTACGACCAGCTGTCGGCCTATGCCGATGCCCTGATCGACACCCTGTCCCGCAACCGCCGCGTCTCCAGCCCCGAAATAATGGACGGTAACGCCTGGTCGCTGCCCCACAACGAATTCAACATCCGCTACGACGGCGAGCGAATCGCCGCCGCAGGGCTCGATGTGGCCGACTATTACGGGATTCTCAGCACGATGCTCTTCAAAGAGCGGCTGTCGCCGGTTTATACCGGCGAGGAACTCCAGCAGGTCGTGCTCGAATCGGGCGACCGCGACCGCTTCGACCGCTGGCATGTGGCCAATGCCCAGGTGCGCCTCGGCTCGCGGCAAACGAAGCTCTCGGCAGTCGGTTCCATCGAAAAACAGCGTACGGGCGTCTCCATCCGCCGCGACAGGCAGTCGTACCAGATATTGGTCGGGTACGATTTCATCGGCTCGTACGAACTGGGGCGACGGCTGATCGAACGTACCGTCAAGCAATTCAACGAGGAGATCCTGCCCATCGGGTTCCGGGCCGACTCGCCGTCGTCCGGATTCTGGCAGGAGGAGAAACAACAGCAGGTGTGGCTCATCCTGCTGGTCGTGGCGATAATATACAGCATGTGCGCCGTCATCTTCGAATCCCTGCGCAAACCCGTCGTAATCATCCTGATGATCCCCATCTCGTTCATCGGGGTATTCCTCACGTTCGGCTGGTCGGATTTCGTCTTCGACCAGGGCGGGTTCGCCGCTTTCGTCCTCTTGTGCGGCATTGTCGTCAACGCCGGCATCTACCTGATCAACGAGCAGAACAACTGGGCCGATATTTCGCACCAGCACGGGATCCGGCTCTACCTGAAGGCGTATAACCACAAGATCATTCCCATCATGCTCACCATCCTGTCGACGGTGCTGGGCCTGGTGCCGTTCCTGTACGACGGCCCCGAGGAGGTTTTCTGGTTCGCATTCGCCATGGCCGCCATCAGCGGGACGTTGTTCTCGATCGTGGCACTGGTCGTCTATCTGCCGATCTTCCTGCCGATGGGTCGTAAAACCGGCAACCTGTCATGATACGGCGCCCCCATCCGTTCCTGCGTTGCCTGCTGGCGCTTCTGTTGGCGGCCGCCTGCTGGTTCCTGCTCGTCCCGGCGCTCGAGATGCCCGTGCAGGAGTTGCAGGGAAATATCCTCCCGTCCCTGCGGGCGACCGCGGCCCTGACGGCCCTGGCGGCCTGCTACTGTCTGTGCTACCGGCCTCGTCTGTATGTGAACCGTACGGATATATATGCAGTCTTATACCTGGGTTGGGTCACGGCAGGCCGGTTCCTGTGGCCCGGGTTGGCTTCGGCGGTCAGGTATGACGAGCTGTTGCAGGCCGCGATGATCTATGTCGCCTTGCGGATTGTCTTTACGGCCGAACGGCGGACGACGACGCTCCTGCTCCTGCTATTGTGCCTGCTGGGCATCTATGAATCATGGGTCGGCATACGCCAGATCTATGGGTTCGCGCAGTCCAACCACGGACTGTTCAAAATAACCGGCACGCTTTTCAACCCGGGCCCGTATGCGGGGTTCATCGCCCCCGTATTCGTATGCGCCGCGGCTTGTGTCGCCAGATACCGGTTCGCCGAACGGGCATTGCGAACGTGGGGCTCGCTGCGGCGCCTGCGTTCGGGCGTCCTGCTGTGGGGCGTGGCGCCTTACCTGCTCGGCTGGGGCGCGGCGCTCATGACGGTCGTAGTCCTCCCGGCGTCGATGAGCAGGGCCGCGCTGATCGCCGTCGCCGCGGGCTGCGGAGCGTTCGCATTCCGGGAGTGGAATGTCAGGGATCGCTTCCGACGCGTATCCCGTGCGCATCCATTGCGCGTGGGGGTGCTTTCGGGGCTGGCCGTACTGCTCCTTGCGGGCGTCGGCGCCGGGGCGTACCATATCAAGCGTCCTTCGGCCGAGGGACGCCTGCTGATGTGGAAGATCGATACGCGGATCATGCTCCGCCATCCGCTCTGCGGGGCCGGGATCGGAAATTTCGCAGGCGCATTCGGCGAAGAGCAGGCACGTTACTTCGCCTCGGAAGAGCGTCCGAAAGCCGAGACCCAGGTCGCCGGATGCCCCGAGGCGGGATTCAACGAATTCCTGCAGACCGGGGCGGAAACTGGGGCAGTAGGCCTTGTGTTGCTGTTGCTGATAACGGGAAGCGCAATCGTGAGCCAGCTCAGGCGCGGCGCGCCCTTCGGTTACGGGCTGCTGGCTGCGGCAGTTTTCGCCTGCTTCTCCTATCCGTGGGACGTGTTGCCATTGCGGCTGCTGTTCGTCGTATTGCTTGCCGGGACGTGCTCGAAACGGGTCGTCCCGATCCCCGGGCGGGGGCATGTCGTCGTGTTGCTGGCACTTGCGGGATGTCTCGTATGCTGGACGGGATTGTACAGCCGCTATGCCCGCCGTGTGGAAGCCCGGCGGCAATGGAGCGAGGTTCGCGTCTGGCCGAATTCAGGGAGGTACGACTACCTGGTCGAAGACGGGCCCCGTCACCATGACGCCCTGCAGGGCGACTTCCGGTTTTTATACGACTATGGCTATGCGCTGCACAAAACGGGCGACTACCGGCAGAGCAACGAAATTCTCCGCGAGGGCATGCGGATCAGCAGCGACCCGATGTTCTGGAATATCGCGGGGCGGAATTACGAAATGCTGGGGGATGTCGCGGCAGCCGAGGAAGCTTACCTGCATGCGCACCATATGATTCCGGATCGGGTTTATCCGCTCTATCTGCTTGCCAAACTCTACCTCGCAGACGGACAGACGGAAAAGGCATACGCCGCGGCACGCCGGGTCGTTGCGCATAAGCCCAAGGTCGAATCGGTGCAAACACGGGAGATGCAGGCAGAGCTGCGCAAATTGTTCGGCATATCCCCTGCGGACGAAATACGGGAGTAATATGCGACGGGTTTTCAACTATATCTTTTGGATATCCGCAAGTGCCTGCATGCTTATCGCGGGATGGCTGTTCCTGCGGATTTTCATCTGCGACCAGTTCGTCGTCCCGTCGGAATCGATGATGCCGACCTTGTTGCCCGGGGATCGGATCCTGGTCAATAAACTGCTCGCCGGGAGCCGCATTTACAGCAAACTCGAGTTCCGGCAGGGTGTTCCGCTCCGTTCGTTCCGCATACCCGGCCTCAGAGGGGTGCATGTCAATGACGTGGTGGTCTTCAATGCCCCGCACGGGTACGACCGGGATCGCATAGAGTTCCGGATCAACTATGTCTATGCCAAACGTTGTGTCGGGACACCCGGCGACAGCATTGCCATCCGGAACGGGTATTTTTGCAATAATCGCTACAAGGGGATTATCGGCGATGCCGGAGAACAGGAACGGCTGGCTGCGATGCCGGATTCGTCGTTACCGCCCAATGTACTGCGCGCCTTCCCTTTCGATGACCGGCGCTACGGGTGGACGATCAAAAATATGGGACCTCTATATATTCCCCGTGCCGGCGACAGGATCGAACTCGACTCACTGAACTATGAGCTGTACCGACTTGTCGTGGAATATGAGACAGGCGGAGAGCTGACCTGCGACGGGAACCTCCCGCGGCTCAACGGCGAAGCGGTCTCGACATACGAATTCCGGAAAAACTATTATTTCTTCTGCGGCGACAATGTAGTCAATTCTAAGGATTGCCGCTATTTAGGGTTCGTTCCGGAAGATTTCGTCATAGGTATCGCCAGGCGTATTACATACTCCGAAAATCCGTTCGGGACAAAGCTCAAAAGTCGGTGTTGGAAAAGAATCATATGATTTTTACAATGCCACCGACAGGCCCGCTTGATAATCCATCCCCGCGCTACAAGCCGCATCACCGGCCCCGAAGGCTCCGGCATCGGGCACCGGCGGGAAACACAGGGAACGCGGGATAAACCGGCTCCGCATATGGGTCATTTACCCCTATCTTAGTATCATTTCACCCGCGCATGGGAGCCTGTATTTGGATTATTTTTGTTTAAAAGATTCGACGTCATGAGATCAAAAGCCTTTAAAATGTATCTGAAACCGGGTATGGAAGAGGAGTACCGCAGACGGCATGAAAAGATATGGCCGGAGCTGGAACGGCAGTTGAGGCAGGAAGGCATATACGACTATTCGATCTTCCTGGATCGGGACACCAACACGCTGGTAGGCGTGCAGAAGAACAGAGGGGAAACCGGATCCCAGCAGATGGGCGCCAACGAACTGGTGCGCAGGTGGTGGGATTATATGGCGGATATAATCGACGTCAACCCGGACAACTCGCCCGTCTCGGTCGATCTGCCGGAAGTATTTTACATGGAATAGCCGCCGGAATTACTCGGAGCCGGACGGCACGTCGCAGCACGCGACCCGGTATTCGGACGGAGGGCATCCGACGTATTTCCTGAAGATCGCTGAAAAATAGGCCGCATCCTCGTACTTGAGGTAAAACGCGATCTCCTTGATGCTCAGGGATGAGTTCAGTAACATCAACTTTGCCTTTTGCAGCTTCAGCTGGGTGATATAATGCGCAGGCGAGACGTTGGTATACTCCTTGAACGTCTTGCGAAACCACGAATAACTCATGTTTATCTTATCGGCCACCTGCTCGGGCGTGATGTCGGTCAGCATATTCTCGCGCATAATACTGCGGGCCTGGTCGATTTTCTCGGCCACCGCATCGTTGGAAGAGTAATCGTTGCTGTCGTAGTAGATCACGTAGGCCAGGATACTGTTCGCAATCGACGCCAGCACCTGCTGGCAGCCGGTCTTTTCCTTGAAGGCGATCTCCAGCGCCTCCTTATACCGGTCGATAATATGCTCCCGGAAACCGATAGGATGGATGACCTTGTTACGGACGAAAAAGCCGTTGTTATAACGGCTGTCGATATGCGCCCCGCGGAAACCGATCCAATATTCCTGCCAGCCGCTCTTCTTGTCGGGGTAATAGCTGTGCCACGTATAGGGAGGAATGATGAGCATGGTTCCGCCTTTGATCTCGACGCGCTTTTCCGGCGACTCGTGGTACCAGCCCCGCCCTTTCGATATGTAAATCAGCTGGTAATTGTCCAACACGCGTCCATTCCGCGTATTAAAGTAGTAATCAGCAGGATGTCCTGCCGAGGGGGGGGGTAAAAGCTGTAATCGGGTTCGATATAGTACTCCCCGACGTTGTCAACGGTTATTCCCCAGGACTTATCCTGGTCACTGCATACCATGTATTTGAACGATGCCTGTTGTTGCGACATATCCGTATATTTTTATCGCAGATCCCGATTTAAAATGTTAAAATTCCAGATAAAGGTAAACATTTTTTCAGAATAGTGAGCCATCTGAAATAACAGAATCTTTTGCAAAAGCCAGACCCCGCTCATTTCAGATAATACAGTTATAATAGGGCAGCCGCTCCAAAACAGACAAAAGCCGCATAAAAAATAGCAGCCGAACACATCATCGACTGCTATTTCCTGTTTGACAAATCGGATTGTCAGAACCTGAATTCATAGGTTCCCGAACCTACCGAATAATGCGTTTTGCCATTGCCGGCCGTGATCAGCGAAATTGCCGGAATATTCCGAATACGGGTATTATTCACCCGGAGGTTCCCCCCGATCATTTCCGACGGAAGAATCAGTTCGGCCACAGAGTTAGCCGGAACCCGGATCGTCAGGACAATACGATCGCCCCGTTTTTTCCATGCCGATACGATCTCCCCGTAGAGCGAATGATAGGATGTACAGGCTTCTTCGAGCCCGGAGCCCAATCCCGGTTCTATGATAAATTCCCGGAACCCCGGCTTGTTTTCATCGGCCCGGATTCCCCCGAGGTATTTATAGAGCCAAAAACCGATATATGCACCGTAGGGATGGTGACCGCTACCCGGCCCGTTCAGGTTTATGGATTCGGACATCGTGCTCTTGGAACTCCGTACCATATGGAGCCAGCCGGGGCTTTCGGGTTGGGTCAGCATTTTATAAGCCACGTCGAAATATCCGTTGCCGGGCAGGTAGTCCATCGTAAAATTACCGCCGATAAACCCGGCGCTAATATGTCCGTTTCTCATATCTATCGCATCGAGCAATCGTTGCCGGACTTTCTCTTTCATTTCATCGGGAACCAGCCCGAGCGCCAATGGCAGTGCTTGTGCCGTCTGCGAATTTTCCGCATAGATTCCGGTTTCATAATCGAGAAACTCACGGTTGAATTTATCCTTTATGCTGTCGGCGAGTTCCCTGTAATGCTCCGACAACCTCTTGTCATAACCGAGGATTTGCGCATAATCGGCCAGCTTCCGGCTCATCCAATAATAGCCGGCAGTCGATGTCTGCGCGACAGGCGTCAGATTCGAAGCCTGGCTGTTGGGATCGGGATTGAGATCGAGCCAATCCCCCAAAGACCACGAGATGATATGATCCTCGGCCGTCGAACTTAAAAAATCCACATATGCTTTGAGTGAGGGAAACGCAGACTCCAGCACGCCGGCATCCCCGGTGTAAAGGTATAATTTATCGGCCAACAAAAATATGGATCCGCCCCACCACGGATCGTCCCAATAATCGAGGCTTCCGTCTTCATGGACATATCCCCACCCCACCGACGGCACTGTCGACGGAATATGCCCCGCCGGGGACTGGGAATCCTGAAAATCCCGAAGGGCTTTTTTATACGTATTAAGCGCGTCGAAATTATACAGGTAAGATTCCATGACGACCGCAGCATCGAGCGTCCAGCCCATCTTCTCCCGCGTAGGCTCCTCGCCGGGAATACCGTGGACGGCATTGAGCAGCGTGCGGCAAACCGCAGCATTGAGATCATTCAGTTTATCCATGGAACAACTGAAATTCCCTGCGCGCTGCAAATCGGTATGGACGCATTTGGCCGTAAAATCTTCCGGGGCCGGCTTATAGGTAAGTCCCCGAACCTGCATATACCGGAATCCGTGGTAGGTAAACCGGGGTTCGAATGTTTCCTCTCCGTCGCCGCCCAGTATCAGCAACTCGGTCTGATAGCGCCCGCGCGTATGCCATGTACTGTTCTGCGTATCCAGGGAGCCGTCGGCTTTAAGCACTTCGTTGAACTGGAGCTCCACGGTCTGCCCCCTGCTGCCCCGTACACGCGTTTCGACCCAGCCTGTAAGGTTTTCACCGAAATCCACCAGATAGACACCGGGGCCCGTTTCCGTAATCCCCACGGGTTTCAGTTCCTTCGCCACACGCATCGGAGGCATCGGATCCGCCGTCAATTTACCCAGAGGCGCGGGGACATGGCAGACATTGCGCCACAGGCTATCGCAGAAACCCGGTTCGTTCCAACCGTGCACGGACTTGGTATGGTCGATCGTTTCCCCCGAGCGAACGCTGTTATAGACGATTTCACCATGCCCCCATTTCCACGTCCTATCCGTCACGATTACGTCGCACGCTCCCGATTCGTATTCGACGACGACATTGAGCCGGACTTTCGGCGGCGTATGCCAATTCGCATCGTGCATCCCGAAAACATCCCGTGTCGGCAGGCTGTACCAGCCGTTCCCCAACAGGATACCAAAGGCATTGCTTCCGGTTGAAAAGTAATCCGTCACATCGTAGGTCGCATACACGACCCTTTTATCGTAATCGGTAAACAACGGATCCATCACCCTGTCGCCGACTTTGCGGCCATTGATATACAATTCGTAATACCCCAGGCCGCATATGAATGCAGTCGCCTTGCGAACCGGCACCGGTATCTCCACCTCCTGGCGCATATACACGGCAGCGCTGTCCTCCATAAACCAATTTTCATGCTCGACCCGCCGGTTCGATTTATACCTGCGGTGCGGAAGCAGTTCTGCGAATTTGGACGAAACCCATTCCCCTTCCCAGTCGAATTCCTCGAACAGTCCGGTTCTCCACGATGCAACGGGGCTCCAATCCGATTCGAGGCCGGACACATCCCATACCTTCACTTTCCAATAGTAATCGCAACAGGGCAACAGCGGGGTTCCTGCAAATTTCACATGCTGGCTTTTTCCATCCGCAACAATCCCCGAGTCCCATATATCGCCGCAATCCGCGTCCAACAACGCCTTGTCCGAAGCGACCAATACCCTGTAAGATCCCTGGAGGTAGCCGGCCCGGTCGGTATCGATACGCCAGCCCAGCAGAGGCTTCTTGTCTCCCATACCGATGGGCTCTTCCACATAATTGCATGTCAGCCCCGAGAATTTCACGCCACGGCCGACAGCCGCCGTCCCGGGAAATGCAACCGGAAGGAGAAATACGAGGGTAAAGAGTAATTTTTTCGGGTAGTCCATACGACTTGTCTTTTTCATGGCATCGGCCTTTTTCATCCGTTACGAAATTACAATAACGCATGCACCCGGCCGTAATAAAAAATGGCCTTACCACATGGCAAATTGACATTATCGGCACATCGGGAACAATGCGGCGTTTCATGTCCGCAGTCCGATCAGAATGCCATGCCGAAAAATCAAATCCCACAGGCGGCAATCCGCAATTAAAAGGCACATTTGTAGCACAATAACCCAAACCAATAAAACCAACTATGCGAAGAATCGTTATCGTAATGATCGGGGTGCTGTGGGCGAATGCCATGGCAGCAAAATCCTTCGAATTAAAATCTCCGTCCGGGGAGGTCTCCGTCACCGTCGACATCGGGGAACAAATACGTTATTCGGTTTACGGAGGCGGCAAGCCGCTCCTGACGGACAGTTCGCTGGCGCTTTGCCTGCGGGAGGGCACCTTGGGCGACAAGCCGCACCTCACCGGTCATAAGGCAAGCCCTGTAAACCGTACCTTCCGCCCCGTCGTGGCATTCAAGTTCGAAGAGATCCGCAACCGGTGCAACATGCTCCGCCTCGACTTCCGGGGTGGCTGGGCCGTGGAATTCCGTGCCTACGACGACGGCATGGCATACCGCTTCGTCACCGCCCTCGGGCACGACATCGAGGTGCTTTCCGAAAAGGTGGCCATCCGCTTCCCGGATGACTACACCGCAGTGGTGCAGCAGCCGGGCGGTTTCAAGACCGCTTATGAAGAGCCGTACAGCCTCATCGAGACCAACGGGTGGAAACCGGGCGATCCGATGTCCGTCCTGCCTGTGCTTATCGACACCCGGCAGGGCTACAAACTCCTGCTGAGCGAATCGGCGCTGTCCGACTACCCCTGCATGTTTCTCGAAGGGGACGGCGCCAACGGCATGAAGGGCACCTTTCCGAAGGTTCCCCTGGCCTATGAAGAGTCGGGCGACAGGAGCATGCGCATCTTGCAGGAAGCCGATTACATCGCCCGTACAAAAGGCACGCGGGCATTTCCCTGGCGCTATTTCGTCATTGCGAAAGACGACGGGCAGCTCATCGAGAATACGATGACCGCACGCCTCGCCGAACAGCAGGCCATCGCCGATGCCTCGTGGATCGAGCCCGGGCAGGTCAGCTGGGAATTCTGGAACGCCGCATCGCCCTACGGCCCCGACGTGGATTTCGTCGCCGGATTCAACACGGCGACTTACAAATACTACATCGACTTCGCCGCCGAGTACGGCATCCCGTACATCATCATGGACGAAGGCTGGGCCCGCAGCACCCGCGACCCCTACACCCCCAACCCGGCCGTCGACGTGCACGAACTTATCCGTTACGGCAAGGAGAAAGGCGTGGGCATCATCCTGTGGATGACATGGCTCGTCGTCGAAAACCATTTCGAAATGTTCGAAGAACTGAGCAAATGGGGCGTCAAAGGCGTGAAGATCGACTTCATGGATCGCAGCGACCAGTGGATGGTCAACTACTACGAACGGGTGGCGGCCGAAGCGGCCCGGCACAAGATGGTCGTCGCGTTCCACGGCTCGTTCAAACCCGCCGGGCTGGAATACAAATACCCGAATGTGCTGGCCTACGAAGGCGTGCGGGGCATGGAGAACATGGGCGGCTGCACCCCGGCCAATTCGGTCTGGTTCCCGTTCATCCGCAACGCCGTCGGCCCAATGGACTATACGCCCGGCGCCATGCTCAGCATGCAGCCCGAATCGTACTGCGGCAACCGGCCCAATGCAGCCAGCATCGGCACGCGCGCCTACCAGATGGCACTCTTCGTCCTGTTCGAGACCGGATTGCAGATGCTGGCCGACAACCCGACCCTCTATTACCGCAACGATGAATGTACGCGGTTCATCAGCCGGGTACCCGTCACATGGGATGAAACCCGGGCACTGAAAGCCGTCGCCGGAAAATTTGCCGTCGTCGCCAAACGGAAAGGCGACAAATGGTATGTCGGCGCCATAAACGGCAGCAACGAGGGGATCGAACTCGAAATCCCGCTCGACTTCCTCACGCCGGGCAAAAACTATACGATGACCGGCTTCGAAGACGGAATCAACGCATTCCGGCAGGCGATGGATTACCGCAAAACGCAGCGCCGGGTCGACAGCACAGGAAAAGCCACCCTGAAGATAGCCCGCAACGGCGGCTGGGCGGCGGTGATCGAGTAATCCTCCCGCCCGGCTTGTTCATCCCCGGGAGTTTTGAATGCTCCCGGGGATAATTTTTTCCGCCCCCCCTGGTACGAACTGCGCAAACCGGCACATGCCTGCAAACAGGTGCATCCGGAAGCAAACCGGTGCCGACACACGCAAACGAACGTCAACCAGCACGAACCTTCACAATGGACACGGGCCGGAACCCCGGCTCGGCAAACGGCTGTGCAGCGATCAAAAAAGCCGGCCGCGGGGAATCCGCGGCCGGCATCCGGAGGCCCGGCGAAAGAAGCCTATTCCAGCTTCACCCGATCGGGCACAGACCTGAAGACATCCACGCATAGCGTATCGGGCCTGTAGAGCGTAGTATATTCCACAGCCGTAGCCATGTCGTAATCCTCGAGCACCGTCTTTTTCTCCTCGACGGGAACCAGTTTTTCCACGACGGCATGCTGCTTGTCGGTATATACCACCTCGGTCGCATAGGGGCCCTGCGTCGCGTCGATATCCCACCATTCGATGACGGCCTGACCGTCCTGTAGGGTAAACGACTTTACCAGACGGTTCGTGAGCGACGCCTTGTATTGTTCGCCGTAACTTTTACCCGTCACATTGACCGGAATGGAGCGGTTGCCCTCGGCATCATAAGTGTAGATGTCGAAATTGTAGGAATTTTCAGGCAGTGCGATTTCCCGCCGAACCCGGAACGGGCCGCCGGACATATCCACCGGCACTTCGACATATTCGCTGCCGAGCCCCCAGTAAACACGGCAGCTCACGATCTTGGGATCCGATTTGCAGAGCCCCTCCACGACGACCCGTCCGTCACCGGTATACACGATCGCCTCCTCGATTTTACCGGGATAGACGATCTCCTCGTCGCCGGAGATCTTCTTGTATTCATCCATATCCGTGCAGGCCAACATCCCGCATGCGATGCAGCCCGACAGCAAAACGGATATCACAGTATTCTTTTTCATGTCAATCACATTGTTAGATAATAATTACCGGTTTCATTGGGATTTCACCTCGGGTCGCCGAAGAGGTCGATTTCCTCGATGCCGAATTTCGTCGTGCCGTCCCAGCTTTCCAGGTTCCGGATTCGCACATACCGGACTTTCGGAATGTCCTCGCTGACCGGGAAGAGAAAATCGAACCCGGCGACCGCCGTATCGAAATCCTCCTGCGACTGCTGCCCATAGGGCAGCTGCGAGGGTTTTTTGTTTTCGAAGGTCGCCAGCTTGATCCAGCTGTCGAGGCTACCGTCCGGGTCGGGGCTCATCGTACCCCATATCTCGAAGCGCCGCATATGCTCGCCCGTATAGAATAGACGGTCACCCGCACCGCTGCCGTACGACATTTCATATCCCCAATTGAAGAGCGTAAGACGGCTCAGCCTGGAGGGCGTGCCGATATCGAACGTACTGATCTGGGGTTTGCCCGCATTCTCCCCGATCGGCGTGGCAATCAGCCAGCGTTCATGGTTGGTGTAGGTGTAAATGTTGTTCCACATACGATCCATCTCCAGCCACCCGGGCTGCTCGGCCGTCGCATCGCCCGGCAGGTTATAGGCCTTGAACTTGGACTTGTCGAGCATCCGTTCGAAGAGGGGCTTGACCGTGGTGTAAAGCGTATCGGTGTAATTCAGGAAACGGTCGCGCACCGTAAACCGGAATTCGTATTCCAGCGTATCCAGCCCGCGTTTGGCGAATTCGATAGTAGGGCTGCTCGTCTCGTAACCCTCGACGTTCTGCCAGTTGCCGAGCGAATCCTTACGCATAATCTCGATGGCGACGGTCTCCCGCGCCGGATTCTCGGCCTTGACATGGACACCCGAAAAATCGTTCGACACGACCATGCTCCGCCGCACGTCCCAGATCGGGTTCTCCTGCGGCTGTACCTGTACGGTCACCGGGTCAGAGGCGACCTCGCTTCGGTTGACCGCATAGACCTGCACGTCGTGGACATTCGTGTCCCCGAAACCGTCCAGAGTCATCGTATTGGTGTAATACGAGGCCTTGATCTCGCGCATCGCGCCCGAGTTGAGCCGGTACACCGCCTTGACATAGAGCAAATTCGGGTCTCCGGGCAATGTATAGGTCAGTTTTACCTTGCCCGGCAGGCTCTCGACCCCGACGTTGGAAACCTGGCCGGGAGGGGTCGAGTCGTGCCCCATCGGTTCCAGCCGGTCTTCCTTGCAACCCATAAACAGGATTGCCAAAAGTATAATTCCAAAGATATTCGTTTTCATACTGTTTAATCGATTTTCCCAGACAATTACCACCCCGGATTCTGAACCAGGTTGCTGTTCACATTCATTTCGCTGTTCGGAATCGGATTGAAATAATCACGCGGTGCCACGAACGACCGGTTGTAAATCGTCCTCACCTGGTAGTATGCCGCCGCATCGGACTGCGAAACGTCCCACCCCGAGATCGGCTGATTGAAATAATCGGGCGCAAGTTTCCAACGCAATATGTCCCAGTAACGGTGGCCTTCGAGCGCCAGTTCGATCAGCCGCTCGCGCCGGATGATCTCACGCATGCCCTCCTTGGTATCGGGCTTGGCCGGGTTCTTGGAATACTTCTTCCACGAATCCTCGACCGTACCCAACCCGGCTCGCTTCCGGATCTCGTTCAGGTAGTGGTGTACGTCCGAAACGGGGCCTTCGGCCTCGTTGAGCGCCTCGACGTACATCAGGTAGACCTCCGCAAGGCGGATTTCCGGCCATGCATATTCCACTACCCCGGTTGTCGTATTACCGAAACCCGACTCCCAGTGGACGAGTTTTTTGGTGAAATAACCGGTCGAAGAGGTCGCCCCCTGCACTTGTCCGGCTCCCAGTTGCCCTTTCTTGGCCTGCAACACGTATGTATCTACGTCTGAACGCGAGGGATGATACTCCATGATCCATTTCCCCCCGTCGAACCCGATGTCGGCATAGAAGCGGTTCTCACGGTCGAAGTTGATACGCGCCGACGTATACCCCTCCTGGAAATTATACCGCTCGTCGGCCGTCGCCACGCGCAGCTCGTTGATTTCCGAAAAGTCGAGCGTCTTGTCCTCGTCGATGGGCACACCGTTCTTCGAATAAAACTCCTTGACGACGGCCAGGGTCGGCGCCACACAACCGCGTACGGTATTGATGTTCATCCCGGCGTCGAGCAGCGGCATACATCCCTGCTGGAGCATTGCCCCGGCGCGGCCGCGGCCACCGGAACGTCCCCATACGACCTCGTCGTTCCACCGTTCGCACACTGCCTGGCGAATGCTCAACTGGGTCTTAGTCGTCTCGGAGATTTCGAACGGGGCGTCATCGTAATAGAAGAGCTCGTGCCCTGCACCTTCGGCGCTTTCGATCGCCTCCTTCGCGGCATCTGCCGCCAAAGCCCACTTGCCGGCATCGTATTCGGAATTGAAGAGCAGCACGCCGTCGTTATCCCGGAAATTGGAGAAATCGCTGTTGCCGTTGAAGAGCGGACTGGCCGCCAGCAACAACACCTGCGCCTTAACCGCCCGGTTGATCGGCTTGGTGATGCGTCCCAGCTCGGACTGCCGGTTGGATATCACGGCGGGCAGGCCCGGGTTACATTCGTCGAGCAGGCCGACGATATACTTCACGCAATCGTCGAACGGCTGGCGCTTCACCTGCACCGCCTCGGGCGATGCCGACACCGGCAGGTTTTTGTCGACGATCGGGATCGGGCCGTACGTGCGCAGCAGATAGTAATGATAATAGGCTTTCAGGAACTTGGCCTCGGCGATCCAGCGTGCACGCTTGTCCACCGTCAGATCGGCCACCTTCGAGGTATCCTCGATGTTTTCGAGGAATGTATTGCAGTCACGGATCCCCATGAACAGCGAAAAGGCATAATCGCTACCCTTCCACCAGTCCGGCTGCGACCTGTCGGCACTGCGCACGCCCTTGGCGATATAATCCCAGGCGGGCGAAGGCACGTGGTTAGGCATATTCAGCCATATCTCATCGCCGGCCGTCATGCCGATATTGCCCGACGGCTCGCCGGTGCCCGGCAAGTAAGAGTAACACGTAAACAGGTATTTCTCCGCCTCCATCGCATTCGAAAAGGCATGGTCGATGACGGCGACATTGTCGGGTACGATATCCAGGAAGCTGTTGCACGATGCGGACAACAAAGCGCAGCATGCGACCCAGCCTCCGATCTTTATTTTCCTCCAAACGGGAAACTTGTATTTTTTCATAGTTCGCTCAGTTTTAAATTCCCATTTATAATCCGATAGAAAGGCCGATATTGAATACGCGTTGCAACGGGTATCCCAGGCCGTTGGCGCCCATTTCGGGATCCCACAACTTGAAATTGCTGATGACAAAGAGGTTCGATGCGTTCACATAGACGCGCAGCTTGGTCATACCGATCTTGCGGGCGGCCTTTTCCGGCAGGTTGTAACCGAGTTCCAGAGACTTGAGGCGCAACATCGCGCCGTTACGCATCCACCATGTCGAGACCTGCGTGTTGTTCTCGTTGGCGCGGTCGCTCAGACGCGGCCAGAAAGCGTAAAGGTTACGGTTGTCCTCCGACCAGTGGTCGTTCGCGACCACGCGCAGCAGGCCGTTCTGATTGCCGGGCTGATCGGTCTTCATCACGAACGGCGAAATGGCCCCGGCATCGATGAAGATCGATGAACGGGCGGATCCCTGGAAGAAAAGGCTCAGGTCAAAATTCTTGTAGCCGATCGTACCGCCGAAACCATAGTTGATCTCGGGTGTCGTGGGGAAACCGATGGGAATCTTGTCGGCCTCCGTGATCTGCCCGTCGCCGTTGATGTCACGGTACTTGATGTCACCGGCAGCCACCGGGATATCCCCGAATTTCTGCGACGGCGAGTTGGCGACCTCCTCGTCATCGACGAAAAGGCGTTCGGCCACGTAGCCCCAGGTCTGGGCGAAGGGATAGCCCAGGCGCGAACGGTAGTATTCATTGGCGGGATAATTGGGCTCGTCGTACACCGTGATCTCGTTGGTGGCATAGGTAAAATTCCCGCGCAGCGTCGTCCAAAGGCCGCTCCGGAAGAACTTGTTGTAATCGACCGACACATCGACGCCGTGCGACTTGGCCTTGCCCGTATTGGCTTTCACCTTCGCCGACAAACCCATCGTCGCAGGAATATAGGTGCGATCCAGCAGGATGTTGGAACGTTCCTGCCAGTAAGGCTCGACGATGATATTCACACCACCGATCTTCATATCCAAACCGAGGTTCAACTGGCGCGACTCTTCCCAGCCGATGTCGTAATTAGCGTAACGCGTCGTTTCCACACCGGGACGCCCGTAGAGGAAGTTCTCGCCGAAGACCTGCGAGCGGTCGCCCGTCTGGTTCAGGTTCACGTTCGAAAGGTAGAAGAAACGGTCGTTCACATCGCCGATCTGGTCGTTACCGATCAAACCGTAGGAAACACGCAGTTTCATGTCGGAGATGACCTTCTTGAGCGGGGCGAAGAATTTTTCGTTGGAGACGACCCAACCGCCGCCGATCGAGGGGAAGAAACCCCACCGCTTGTTGCTCGAAAAACGCTCGGAGCCGTTGTAACCGAAGTTAAACTCCAGCAGGTAGCGGGAGTCGAAGCCGTAAGTGAAACGCCCCGAGAGTCCCAGGTTGCGCGACGGCAGCGACCCTTCGAGCGTGCCGGCATTACCGACAATCGAATGGCGGATCGTCCCGATGAGCATACCCGTCACCTGGTGCTTGTCGGCGAAAGTGCGGTCGTAATTGATGACGGCTTCGCCGTAATAGGCCGTGCTGACCTTCTTTTCGCCTTCGTTGTAATTGAGGTATTCGGTACCCGGCGTCCCGATCGAAGCGTTCCCGCCATCGTTGAACGGGGTCAGCACGACGCCCTGCGACGTGAGGTCTGCCTTGTAATAGAAAGGATTGTACTGGCGGGTAGTCGAGAAGAAGGAGTACCGCTGGGTATATCCCATGGCACGTGCCGTAAGTCCGGGCACCCAGAACCCGAAGTCCTGCTTGAACTCGATCTGGGCATTGATGGTCGAGGCATTGTTAACCTGGTAGCCCGAAACCATCTGCGCATAGGGGTTCGTGTAAAGCTGGCCCGTCGAATTGGGGGTCAGCGCGCTGCCGAACATCGGGTGCGTGGTCGTCGGCGAATAGCTCTGCGGATAGACGGCCGGGAAGGCCACTGGGTTGGCGGCCATGGCTGAATTGAAGATTTTTTCACCTCCGCCGATCGGGCCGTGATAGTCGTCGAACTGCGCATAGACGCGCACTGTCGCCACCGTGGTTTTGGTCAGCTGCAAATCCGTATTCGAACGGATCGAATAGTTCTTCAGGCTGATGTTATTCTTGAAATCGTTTCCGTTGTCGTTCCGCAACACACCGTTGTCGATGTTGAACGTACCGGCCAGGTAGAAGCGTGCGACACGCCCGCCGCCCGAGATATTCGCATTGAACCGCTGGTTCATGGTCGAGGGTTTGATCAGCTGGTCGATCCAGTCGTTGTTCGGGTAGAGCACCGGGTTGTCCCCACGGCGGGTATGTTCGATCTTATCCTTCGAATAGGTCAGCGGCGACTGCGGGTTACGCGTCAGCACGGCCTCGTTGGCCAGTTGCATGTAGGTAATGTTGTCGGCGAAACGGAAATTGCGGGTATTGGTCGAAATGGAGTTCTCGGCGCGGAAGTTGAACTGCGTCTTCCCCTCGCGGCCGCTCTTGGTATTGACCAGCACCACGCCGTTGGCACCCCGGGCACCGTAAACCGCCGAGGCCGTTGCATCCTTCAGCACCGAGAAGTCGGCGATGTCGTCCGGCTGGAGACGGGCCAGGTCGGTCGATGACGATTCGATGCCGTCGATCAGGATCAGCGGATTGACCTTACCGGCACCGAACGAACCGACGCCACGAATGAAGAACTCGGCATTGTCCTGCCCGGGTTCACCGCTGCGCTGATAGGAGATCATACCGGCGACCTGACCGCCGATCATCGTCGTAAGGTTGCTCGTCGGGCCTTTCAGCTCCGAAGGCTTGACCGTGGCGATGGCACTGACGAGACTCTCCTTCTTCTGGGTGCCGAAGCCTACAACCACGACATCCTCCATCTCCTGTGCAGCCGTTTTGAGCATAATGGAAAGGATACGGCGGTCTCCGACGACCAGTTCCTGGGGTTCGTAGCCCAGGAACGAGAATGCGAGCACGGAATTCTGGTCGGGAACATGGATCGAAAACTCACCGTTACTGTTCGAAACGGTGCCGTTGGCCGGGTTCGCCTTCTCGATAACGGTCACACCAGAAACCGGGTTGCCGTCTTCATCCACGACCGAGCCCGAAATGGGAAACCCCTTTTGCGGGGAAGGTGCATTTGCGAAACCCGCACCGGAAATGTCGGGAAGCGGGTTTGCAGACATTTTTTCAAACGGGGTGGCGGCCGCGAACGCAGCGGTCAGGCCAAAAGCGAACGAGGCAAACAATAGGAGTGCCCGTTTGCCCCAGGCACAATCTGCCGGGCGGAAAATCATACCAATATTCGTAAACCTTTCACCATAAATGCGATTTTTAAACATAACATTGATAAGGGTTAGTAATTAAATAGGTTAGTTGTAAAACAGACAGACACAACCGGGAACGCTTCCGGGAACAAAGCTCATTATAATAGGTAATAGGTCATAGGCATCTGATTTTAAAGTAGTTGGTTGTTGTATACAAAATTAAATCCAAATGCCCGGCGGCCACGCAGGTCAAATGATCGTAATGAATAAGAAAATGATATTTTAAAAAGGCGCGCGAATATCAATTTACTATAAGTTAATCCCAAATTCTATGCTATCCATAATGGATTTAGCCTCTAAATTTGCCTCAGACCAACGGAGCGCTGCCGGACAGCCGTCGGAATTCCCCGACGGCATGACGATTTATCGTCCCACCTCATTTCAGATTCACCCAAACCATCAACCAACATGAAAATCATCGACTTGACAGGCAGAATCCTCGTCCTGCTGCTATTTTTCCTCGGCATCGGGCAAACATGCCCCGCCGTTCCCTGGGAACCGACCATCAACCAGGTGGTCTGGCAAGGGAACGCCAAACGGCTCATCCTGCTCGTGGAAACGAAAGAGAGGCCGTTTTACACACCCAACGCCAATGAAGAGTACGACCGGATGCTCAACGGCGAGAACTATACGGGCCTCGGCTGCGCAGGCAGCGCGCGGCAGTTCCTGATCGACAACTCCGGCGGGAAATTCAGCCCTGAATTCATCGTCGTAGGCCCCCTCACGCTGTCGAAATCCATGGGATATTACGGAGGGAAGCCCCAGCCCGGCGAGGGAAACGACGGCGACGTAGGCAAGATGGTCATCGAAGCGTGCAAGATGGCCAAGGAACTGCACGGCATAGACTTCTCCCAGTTCGACTACAACAACGACAACAAAGTCGACAACGTATACCTCTTCTACTCGGGGCCCAACGATACCACGATTCCCACCCCGTGGCCGCATGCGTCGGGCGTAGCCGGTGGCGGCCTGGTGCTCGATGGAAAGCTGGTCGACAGTTATGCGATCTCGCAAGAGATGGCGTCCGAAACGATCCGGGGCGGTTATACCACCTTCCTCCATGAATTCGGACATACGTTAGGGCTCACGGACGATTATTCGGGGCGCCTGGGACGCTTCTCGATCTACTGTGACGGAACGTTCAACGGCGGGATCATCCCGGTCAACTTCAACGCCATGGAGCGATTGATGCTCGGCTGGCTCGACTACGAGGTGATCGACCGGGAGGGCGAATATACGCTCGAACCGCTGGCTAAAAACAAGGGGTTACTGCTGAAGACCAACAACCCGGACGAATATTTCCTCTTCGAGAACCGGAGCAACAGCGGCGACATCACCCCGTGGGACTCCTATTTCGAATACGGGGGAATGCTGGTGTGGCACATCGACCGCTCCCAAAACATCGTGACCTGGTCGGACGGCAGCGGCACACACTCGAATACCGCCATGGGCATGTGGGGCATGAACGCCCCGAACGGCTCGCCTTCACACCCCTGCCACGAGCTGATAGAGGCGGACAACGACAACAACCCGTCATCCTACCGCGCCGGCATGTATTTCCCGGGTACCCGGCAGGTCACAAAGCTCAGTTCACAGACTCATGCGGAATTCAAGACCTGGGCCGGGCTTCCGGTCGGGATCGAAATCGACGACATCCGGCAGCAAGCCGACGGCAACATCACTTTCACGGTGAAGAAATCCGACGCGGCATCGCTCAGCGTGACAGTAAAAAACAGCGCAGGGAAATTGCAAACCAACACCTACATCAGCCTCACGCCCGTCGACGAGGTCGAGCGTCAATCGGTCATGGTCACCCGGAGCCTGGTAGCCTCCGGAAAGAAAATAACCGGAGACACGGGACTGAGCGGGATATGCCTGTTTGCAGAGATACCCACAGGCAAATACCGGATCGAAGCGGACAAGGAAGGCTACCTGATATACTCCGGATACGTAGAGGTAATGCAGGGTGACAATACCTGCGAAATCACTTTGCAGGCAGTCGAGGAGGCCGGCGGGACGGAGCTCAAATGGCATACGGGACAAAACCTGCAAGGCATATTTTTCGTCCCGGGACAGATCCGGGCGGCGGGCTGGGACAGCAGCGATCTGGCCCCGTATGTGGGACAGACCCTCCGGAAAGTAAATATCCAGCTGGGCGGAGACAACAATGTCGCCGATCTGTACGTCTTCGTCGATGACCAGATCGTATACTGCAAACCCATGGAAAATATCGTCGCGAATGGCGTGACGACCATAGACCTCTCGGCCGAAAATATCGTCATCGAAGCGGGCCGAAGCCTCAAGACGGGCTACCTGCTGCATTCTGCCGCGGACTGGCCTTCGACGGCCGACGGCGGCCCGCAGGTTGACGGCAAGGGCGGCCTTATCTCGACCGACAATGGCAAGACCTGGTACCTGTCGAACGACCTTGGGGTCAATTGGGTAATCTCGATCGTCCTGCACGAAGAGGTCGACGTTCCCGTGGAAAGCGTCGGATTCGATGAACCCGAGATCGAACTGGCCGTGGGTGATGAAATGACCCTGCATGCAAACGTCCGGCCCCTCGAAGTCGCCAACCGCAAAGTGACCTGGGAGAGCAGCGACGAGGCCGTCGTATCGGTCGATGCGACCGGGAAACTAAAGGCGCTTGCCACGGGCAATGCCGTCATCACGGCGACCTCGGTACAAAACCCCGAGGTATACGGCGAGTGCCGGGTTCATGTGAAAATGAGTTCCGACATGGTCGACATCATTCCCTACCAGCGGGAAGTGAAATTATCCTGGCCGGGCTACAACCCCGACTACCGATGGCTGGTAAGCTGGCGGCAGAAAGGAGGCGAAGATTACGCCTCGGCACCCGCGCAGACCGAGACCTCGCTCTATATCAGAGGGCTGCAACCCGACACAGAGTACGAAGGGAGCATCTCATCCTCCGACAGCGAGGAAGCCACGCCCGTCAAGTTTGTATTCTCGACGAAGCCTCTAACATCGAAGTATGCCGTAATCGCCCTCGACAAAAAAAGGTTTGCCGTCGGGGAGGCCGCACCGCTGGTCGTCTCGAACATCGCCTGCGACGACTACACAATCACCTGGAAACTGAACGGCACGACGCTCGACGGGGACGAACACGTATTCGCAGAACCCGGCACCTGCGAGTTGCGTGCCGAGGTCACGTTCGATGACGGCACGACCGACGTATTAATCAAAGAATTGGAAATCACGAAATAAAAAGAGACGGCCATGCTCAGAAGAATCCTCATCCTCACCATGCTCTTCGCCGTGGTTACGGCCTGCAGCAAGAGCGACACCGGCAAATCGGGCCATTCGTACGCCCTGTTACAAAAGGATGTGCCGGGTGTATACGAAAACGAAAACAGCCTGTTCATCTACGACAACGACCTCTACCAATACGCCTACAACACCAGCCGGCACAGTTTCCGGATACAGAATACCTCCCAAAGCCGTTACATGGCGTGCATGCTGGAAACGGCCCCCGTGGTCGACCGATACGTCAAGGTGACGGTGGAAACACAGGGAATATCGAGTATCCCCTCGCAGGAATTGCAAGCCTTAGTCCTGAAAATATCTCAGGGCAAGGTCTGGCTATGGGACGAAACGAAAAATACAGGCCTCATCATTCGGCTCGAATAACCCTCCCCGGCAAATACGGAAAAAAGGTTCCGGCAGCCATAGCTGCCGGAACCTTTCCATTATATTGTCAGATATTTCCGCACAATCGGCCGGCTCGCGCCACGCCCAAAATTGCACAAAGCACTGGTTACAATTCCTTTCCGACGTTTATATGCACAGGCCCGAGAAGTCCGCTTTCCCGCAGCGGTTCATCGGCCGAAGGCCAGCGGATCACCCAGGTTTTGCGCACCGCGGGCTTCTGCGCCGCATCGTAGACCAACCTATTGAACCAGCTCCCGGTCACTTCGACCACAACGGTATTGGTTCCGGGGCGGACATAATCGCTGATGTCCGTACGGTAAGGCGGCGCCCAAAGCGTCTGCACAGGGCAGCCGTTCACCGTCACCGCCGCAATCATCCCGACACGCCCCAGGTCGAGCGTATATGTGGCACCCGGCTCCCGGGCTTCGAACGTCGTTTCGTAAACCGCCGTGCCGGAGAACGCCCGCCCCTCTTCGGACAGGCCGAGGTCTTTCCAGGGCTTCAGTTCCGACAGTTCCAGCCTTTCGGGGGCACCCCAACCCGCCGGGAAACGAAGCGTCCAATCCCGCAGGGGGATCGCGGCGGCTTGCGCCCCCGCGGCGACGTGCGGCTGCGGCAGATCGGACTCCGGGACATCCCTCCGGAATACGACGTAGCACGATCCCGACTGCGGCAGTTCGAGCGACACGCGGATGCGATCCCCGCAGGCGACGGCCTGTGCCCGCGTTCTGCCGCCCGTCGCGGGATCCCACACTTCGACGATGCCGCTGCAACGGAAATCCAGCGTTCCGGCGAAGCCCGCACCTTTCGGAGGACACACGAAATACCAGTCCGCCCCTTCCGTACGGCGGTGCGCCCAAAGCACATCGCCCCGGACGTCGGGCGTTATGCCGGCGGCAGCGAGCGCCTCAGGAATCGCCAGCCCCGAAATCACACGCCCCCTGCCAACTTTCCGCACGCCTGCGGTACGCCTTCCCCAAATCGCCTTTACGGCTTTGTCGAAACGCCGTTGCGCCTGCATTCCGCCGCTGAGCGTCGCCAACCCCTCGGGGGCCTCGCCGATAACGGTGGCGCCTGCCCGGACGAAGGCGAGGATCTTCTCGAGTGTTGCGGGCAGCATCCGGCAGTTGTCGGGCAGCCACAGCACGCTGTAACGGATACCATCGGGCGTCACGAACATTCCCTCCTCCACGCGGAGGCGGTTCATCAGGATATCGGGATTGCAATAGTCGTATTTGTATCCTTGCAGGAAGGCGGGATCCTGGTCGGGCTTGGGGCTCAGTTCGTCACCCAGGTACCAGATGATATCGGAAACGGGCCGCCCCCGCTCCATCATATAGCTGCAACGGGCAAAATAATCGTTGATGACAGGCATGTGTTTCCACCAGGTCTGCCCGCGCAGGAAAGGGGTGCCGATACCCGGCCCGCCGAACGATGTCCCGGGCGGCAGGAACGGCCGTTGCGGGTTATGCGTATAGGTATGGTATATGAGGTGCGTGACGCCCTCGGCCAGGTTGGTATTGGCGACCTCCTTGAGCATACTCCACTGTTCGTCCCACGTATGGGTGAACGAGGTAAAGGCTTCGGCCGAAACCCGCGGCTTGCCGTAGAAACGGGCGGCCGAAGCGGCCGGTTTTATGGGCTTGAAATTCAGCGACCCGACGAAGCCGTCGGTGAAAGGCTGCCAGAATTCGCACATCGGGACATCGGCATATTTGTAATATTCGAGGATGTCGGCCGGGAAAACGTCGCCGGCGGCCGTTTCATACGAAATAGTCAGGCCCTTCTCCCGGGCGAGCGCAGCCATCGTCCCGTAGAAATTCTCGGAAAAAAGTTTCGAAATCGTCGCACGCCAGTCGCGCAGGAACCGCGCCGTGGTCTCCTGGTCGTCGACCACGAAGCCCATGACGGCCGGAAGCCAGCTGCGCAGCGCATAGTCGTTACGCCCGGCGAACTCGGCCTCCATATCGTCCGTCCAGGTCTGGGTCTCGCATTCCCAGCTGTCGAGCAGCATGCCATCGAGCAGCCCGCCGGACAAAGGGCCGTCGTGCAGGCGTCCGATGTAGCCGGCGAACTGCGCCCGGGCCCCGTCGGGCGACAATTTATTGCACTCCCACCCGGTTCCTTCGGGAGGGGCCGGTGAATTCCGCCGGCCGGTATTGACATGGCCGATGCGCAGGATCGTCCAGCGCCCCTCGGGCACCGTCCACTCCAGCGTACCGTCTTCGCGCATCGCATCCGTGATGTCCACGATCCGATCCCGGGCAACATATGCGGCAGGGTTCTGCTGCGGGTGGGCGTTCGCCCGCTCCAGGTTGCGGAGCGTCCATCCCGCCTCGGACTCCCAGCAGTTTTTCCGGGCTGCCGTATACAGTTTGAGCGACCAGAGCGTCATGTCGTATTTGTTTTCGATCGTAATACGGTACCTGGCGGTTGCACCGCCGTCGGCACAGGCGAACGAGACCGGGGTATTATCCTGCGAATTGGCCGAGGGCACCGCACCGTGCATGACCCGCGTGGCATGCCCGTCAGGGGCTATGGCTTCGACGCTGAGGGTGATGCCAGGCTCGTAACAGCGGGGATGGTTGATGCTGTTCATGCTCGGCAGTTCGATGGTGCGGATCGTGACTGCCTCGGGGAACGTGACCTCGATCCGCACGGGTTCGCCCCCGCCGCACGGCGGCAGGTGCACCGGGCTGCGGTTCGTACCGGAGAGCACCTCCTTCCACGGCAGGTCGCGGTTCCCTTCGGCCGAGAGGGGCTTCAGGAAATCGCCGGTATCGTCCAGCGGCGTGGGAAAGGCCAGCACGGCAATGTCGCGGTAATCGCGCCATGCCTCCCGCCCCGTCTGCGGAAGGGGCAGCACCACGCCCCTGTCCCCTGCCGAAGCATCCGTGCGGCTCCAGGCCAGATGGCGCATCGCATTCGACGGTTCGATCCACGGGCCGCCCGAGGTCGCCCATCCCGAGCAGTTCTGCATCGTAAAGCGCAGCCCCAGCCGATGCGCCTCTTTTGCGGCATGCTTCACCACGTCGTCCCACATCGGGCTCAGCGCCGTGATCTGGGGTTCGACGCCCGGCCACGGGCCGCCGAACTGCCCGTGGAACAGCTGCACGCCCGAAATCCCCGCTACGGCAATCGCCTCGAGGTCTTCGGTAATTCCCTCGGCCGATACGTTGCCGCCGATGAAATGGAACCACGTCTGAGGATAGTTGATCCGGGGCGGCGTCCGGAAATTGGAAATATCGTCCGCCCCGAAGGGACGGCGCAGCTCTTCCGCATCGGGCACGGCCGCCACCTGGCCGAAGGCCGCGCGGGCGGCCATGACGGAGAGCAATAAAAAGCAGGTTTTATAGATGATTCTCATAAGTCCGGGTATTAGCAAACAACACGTTACGGAAGGGTTAGCGTGCCAGGGGGAATTCCGAGATGCGCAGCGTCGTACAACCGTAGGGTATCAGTTCGATCTCCTCCTCGGGGCAGGGGCTTGCGCAAACCGAGTACGGCAGGGGCCCGGCCATTTCGTTATACAGCGTCCAAGTCGGGATCTCGCGCGCCCTGACCCGTATCCTGACGGGTGCATTTTCGGGATTCCAGAAAAAGCGTCCCTGCTGTTTTTCCTTGTCCAAAGATACGGAAAAATGTTTTTCGGGTTGTTCCGCGGCACGCGCAAGTATCCCGTAATTCCACTTGTCGGCGGAGGTCACCTCGTAATATTCGTCGCCGAACTGGGCTGTCTCGCCGTCGCCGAACGGTTTTTTCTCCCAAGTCTCCCGCATGGCGAGGGCATACACCAGCGGGCCGCGCTCGACGGCCACGGAGTTTTCGTACCAGCGGCTCGTGGTCACTTCCATCGGCAGGCGCAGCACGAGCCGGTCGCCGTCGCGCCACTCCCGGTCGAAGACGGCCATGCTCCCGCCGCGGGGATTCCCGATCACCGTCCCGTTCAGGCAGACCTCGGCGTTGCGGCACCAGGCGGGAATGCGCAGGTGGAACGGGAATTTACAGGTTTTTTTACCGGACATCCGGATCGTGAAGCGGATTTCGTCCTCCATGGGATAGGCCGTATCTTCGCCGATCGTGACCGCATGCCCGCCGCCGACCTTCAGCGAAACTTCGGAAGGCGAATAGAGCATCGCCGCCACACCGCCGCCGGGCGCGGCATACCACAGGTTCTGCGTGAACTTGGGCCATCCCTGGTGCATGTTCGAGAAACAGCAGGGGTATCCCGAAAGCGTCCCGAAAACGATGTCCGTGCGGGCGTGGTTGGCGTCCTCGTAGAAATTATGCGTATGGCGGGTCGCCATCACCTGATTGGGCTGCTGGAAATACTGCTTGTGCATGAAGTCGTCGGTGACCTGCGTCGGCAGGGCATTGAACGCGATGCGTTCGAGGTGGTCGGCAAAGGCGACGTCGCCCGTGATTTCGGTCATCTTTTCGAGCGAATACATCAGTTCGACGGCCGAACACAGCTCCGAGCCCTGCGTAGGGTTATTCCCGTGCAGCCCCTCGTCCCCGCCGAACATTCCCTGGGGCTGGCCGTGCAGCAGCCGGATATCGGACAGCCCCTTTTTCACGGCGTCGATATACTCCCTGTCGGGGTGCTGCTGGTAGTAGATTACCGGCTCCTTGAGCCCCTGCGCCAGGTTTACGCAGTGGATGGAGCCGAAGCGTTTGAGATCGTCCGAGCGAAGGAACATCCCGGTGAAATCATGTCCCTGGGCGTGCAGCAGGTCGCCCAGTTCCAGCAGGAATCCGTCACCGGTCAGGTTGTAAAGCCAATAGACGGCCTGCAAATTGTCGCACACCCGGTAGCGTGCCCAAAATGTCCAGTGGCCCAGCGGTTTTTCGGGCAGGGTTTTCAACTGGTACCGGAAATAGCGGGTCATGAAATCGACGACGCGCCGGTCGCCCGTCGCGGAATAGTACTGCTGGAGTATCTTCAGCACCACCATCCTCGGCCACCAGTCGGCCGAGTTGTCGCGTTGCAGCCCCGCCTCGTAGGGATAGTCCTGCGCGGGGCCGAAATAGCCGTCCTCGCGCTGGCTCTGCAACGCCCATTCGACCCAGGGCTGCACCTTGGCCTTGAGTTGTTCGTCGTCGAGGATATAGGCCAGCGGCAGCAGCCCGTCGATCCAATAGGGGCCGCGCTCCCACTGGTCGCCGTCGCCGCCCAGCCAGCCGTTACGCGGGCCCATGACCTCGGGATAGAGCCTGTCCATCTGTCCGGTCGCCCCGGAACGCTGGCGTTCCAGCATCTCGAGCAGCCAGCCCTGCGCCCGGATCGCCCCCAGCGGCAGCTCGGCATAAGCTTTGGGCGCCAACGGCGCGCGGTTGTACGCAAAGGGCGCCGCGGAACCTCCGCCTGCTGCCAGAGAGGCGGCAGGCACAAGGACAAACGCCAGCATTGTAACGATTTTCAAACACTTCATATCTTGTCAATTTTTATCCTGCGGCGTAATTTTCACCTGTTCGAATAATTTGATCCGCACCGGCCCCAACAGCCCGGAAACGCGCATATATTTCTCAGCATCCGGGGCGTCGTATTTGCTGATGTTGCTCCGGGTCATCCGCTCCCCGGCAGGCAGTTTGCCGTCCCCGATGAGCCGGTTGGGCCAGAGGTTGACCACATCGACCGACAGGCGGTTGCGCCCGGCACGGACATACGGGGTGATGTCAACCTCATAGGGCGAGCACCACGAAACGGGGAATTCATGTCCGTTCACCCGGATTACGGCCACATCCTGCACATTTCCCAGGTCGAGCAGCACCTTCCGCCCCCGGATCTGATCTTTATCCAGGTCGAAAGCGTTTTCATAGACCGCCTTTCCGGAATAATAGCGGATCAGGGGCTCCGGGGATTCCGTCCACGAGATCAGTTCCGGGAAGACAACGGCCTCTTTCGGGCCCCAGTCAGGGTCGAAGCGCACGCTCCAGTCGCCGCCGACGGTGATTTCCGACGGCAGGCGTTTCGCCTCCGCGACCGAGGTGCTTCCGTTCGACCAGTACACCGTGTAGTGTCCCGGGTCGTAAACGGCGGCATAGACATCCGTCCCCGCATATTCGAACCCGACCTGCGGATAGCGGGGCGAGGAGGACTGCGCCGCGGAAAGCGGAGAACCGCTGCGGTCGACCCGCACGATGTGCCCCGCCTGCCCGCCGCCTTCGGTGAACACGACGAACACGGCTCCTTCGGGGGCAAAGTGCATCGGGATATGCGTGTATCCGTCCTTCTCGTAATAATAGGGCACCGGGCTGATCCTGCCCGTGAGCGGATCCCAGAACTCGGGCGTCCGGCCCGTCACCCGGAAGCGGCATTCGACATCCTCGAAGCGGTCGTAAGCGACGGGCGTGTAACGGTAGTAATAGTCGTCTATGCCGTTCAGGGCGAAACGATTTGCCACGAAATAGATATCCTGCCGATCCGTGGCACGGTGGATATAGTCGAGCTTCGTCGCCGGGTTATCGGAGACATACGAAAAATCGGGTGGTGCCGAAAGCGACCTGAGCACATGGCTCAACTTCTGCCCGCGGATGACGCGCCCCTTGCCGTAGAGGTTCTCGGTGCGGTTGACGCCGTCCAGCCAGCTGCCCGCATTGCAGCGCCACATGCGGTTCACGATGTCGTTCAGCTCCCTGTCCCCCTCCGGATAGTGCGACAGGCCCGTCGTCCGCCGGGGCGGCTCGCCGACGAGCACCATGCCGTCCAGCACCAGACGCTCGATCCTGCGCATCACCTCGAGGTCGATCTGTTCGAGGCGGGGCAGCACCAGCACCCGGTACGACATGCCGTCGGGCAGCACGAGGCGCCCGTCTTCGACCGAAAGGCGGTTCAGGATCACGTCCTTCGAACATTTGTCCCAGTCGTAACCGGGGCCCAGGTCGGTCACCTCCTCTTTCAGGAAGACCATATTGGGGACGTCATCGCCGTTGTAATAGAGCGCATCGGCGACGAACAGCCCTTGTTGGAGCAGGTACGAACAGCGGCCGATATACCCCACGAAATCCCCGGCCTGCTCCCACCACGTCACGTTGGGGTTGAGATGCGTACCGGCGAAATACTCGATGCCGGGCTTGCCGTACTCCCCGGGCGAAGTAGTGAAGGTGTGCCATACCAGGCGGTTGACGCCCGAACAGAATATCCGGTCGATCAGCCCTTTCAGGTCGCGGGGCGACCGTTCCCAGTGCGGGCCGATACTGGTCGGGCCTTCGGCTTCGACGAACCGCTTGCCGTTGGTATGCGCCGCACAGGCGCTTTGCCGCACCGACAGGCGCGCCTGCTCGGAGGCGACGTGCGAAGTGGAGCGCGCCCAGTATTCACCGTGGGGAATATCGCATGCGCCCATGACCTCCAGAGCGTCGACCGGCGTGTAACAGGGCCCCCCGGCCTCGGGGTCTATCAGCATGCCGTTCGCGTTGGCGAACTCCCGGAAAGGCTTATAGTGGTAATTGAGGATGCAGTCGCTGACCGTCCGGCGGATGTCCTGCAGAAAACGGTTCGACACCTCGGGGCTGTCGACGACACGGCCGGTCATCACCGGCAGGTAGGCCCAGAGATCGTAGCCCCGGAATTTCCGGAACTCTTCGGGAAAACGGTTCGTCCAGTTGACGAGCCCCATTTCCCAGCTGTCGGTCAGCAGGAACCTGACGCTGTTGCCTTCTTCCCGCGCAGCCCCGACCAGCGGTTGCAGCACATGCTCGCGGAACGCATCGAAGGCGTCGGGATTCAGGTGGTCGAGCGACAAGCCCGCCCATCCGTCGCTCGAAGTCGAGGTATGGGCTCCGGTGCATGTCCAGCCGTAGCGGATCACCGTCCACTCCCCTGCCGGGGCGTCCCATTCGAGCGTCTTGCCGTCGTAAAGCGCCGTCAGGTCGAGTATCTCCTCCCGGGGGAAGGGCTCGGCACCGGAATCGTAATAAAAGTCGGCGCTCAATCTTTCGAGCGGAAACATCTCCTGGAAACCCAGTCCGCTGAAAAACGCCTTGGCCGACCAGTTCGGGATGGCCTCATCGCGCATCGGAGTGCCCTCCGGAGCCTTTTTCACGGCCTGCACACGGACATCCTCATACATATACCATGTCGGCGGCTGCGGCAGTTCCAATTCGACCCGGCGTCCTCCGGCGACGTCGGTTTCCGACCAGGTCAGTTTTTTCAAGGCCAGTTCGGGCGTGATATACGGCCCGCCGGGATTCCAGCCGCTGGTCACGTTGACGGCGAGGGCGATCCCCAGCCGGTCGGCCTCGCGCACCGCATGGCGGTAAAGCGCCATCCAGCCGGGCGAGAGGAACACGTTGCCCGGCCCGGGCTTTCCGGTCACCTGGTTGAATCCCCCGGCGTCGATCAGCGAGGCCGACCCGTAGCCTTTGGCCTTCATCTCTTCGAGGTCGCGGGTGATCGACGCCTCGGTGGCGACCCCGTTGAGCCACCACCAGTAACACGACATCCCGGCCTCGCCGGGAGGCGAAGCGAATTTTTCGGCCAGTTCCCCGGGCGAAACCTTCGTTACGGGCGCCAGGCTGAAATCGGCCTGCGCAGCGGCACGCTGCCCGGCAATCAGGGAGAGGAAAAAAACAATCGGTAAAAAACGCATATCATCGGTAATTTCAGGTTATGGCTCATCCGTCTGTCAGAGGGCCTTGTGCAACCCCTCGTGTTTGACCACCCATCCTTTCGAGGGAAATCCGGGGGCATTGCCCGACGGCGCACCGTCCCAGCCGGCAGCCATCATCGCCACGGCATAGAGCAGCCCGCCGTTGCCCGGGAAATAGGGGAACGGCGCACGTCCGCCGCCGACCAGCCCGCAGGCATCGAAGTCGAAAGCCGGGTAATCCAACAGATAATCGACCGCCATTTCGGGTTTCCCGAGCCGGGCGGCGCACATGGCGAGCATGGGGAAATCCCAGCCCCAGGTCTCGTGCAGCTTCCATTCGCGGTGCACCTTCATCAGCGTCCGCTCCATCGTGGGGATATCCACCCCGTCGCCGGGCAGCATGCCGTAGGCGCCGATAAGCGCCGGATGTTCCCAGTTGTAGCGTGTCCACATATCCTCGATATTCTCCCACGAAACGTATACGCCCTCCTGCACGGGAAGCGGCGACAATTTATCATAGACCCGTCCGTACTCCGCCTTTGCCGGCAGGCCCAGCCGCTCGCGCCACAGGCCGGCGATCCGCAGCCCGGTGAGCCAATAGCTCAGTTCGAATGTCGGGTTGACGGTCGTCCGCGGGTCGGCATTCTCGCCTACGACCTGCAACGGGTACCCCAGGACATAGCGATCCGCCGCCGCATCGTAATGCGCATAGGAAGCCATGAAATCGGCGGTTTCGAAAACCACGTCACGCCATTTTTCCAGCGTTTCGCGCGTGGGATGCTGCCGATATTCGAGTTCGGCGTAGAAAATCGGGTGCGGCTGTTGCCAGATGAGCAGCGCCGTGGTTTCCAGCGGCCACTCCCACCACGCATGGTCGCCGATAGTCTTGGGCCAGCGGGCGCCATCGTATCCCTGCATGGCGGCTTTGCGCCTGTACGTGGCAAGATTGTCCGCAAAGACCTCCATCATCCCGGAAGCCATCTTCCAACGGCCCCACAGGGCATAGTGGGTGCAGTGCCACCAGATCATCTCGTGGTGGTACTTGCCGTACCAGCCGTTATTGACAAGGCCGCTCTCCTGCGGCGGGAGGGATCCGGCCTCGTTGACGGCCATCACGTATTGGGAGAGCACGACCCGCCGTTCCAGCTCGTGCCAGCGAGGATCGGAACTCCCCGAGAGGTCGATGGCACCGCCGCCCTCCCAGAACTCGCGCCAGTGCCGGGCGCTGGCGCTTCGGGTCTGAGCGAAGGTAGGCACGGCGGCATTGCCCACGATCTTGTCGAAGCAAACCACAAAACTGATCTCCCGCGCATCGGTGGCGGGAATCAGTTCGTAACAGTGCTCCTGCGTCCGGCGGAGCACTGCCCCGGCGTCCCACTGCACGTGGACATCGTAATTCGTATCGTCGAGCTGCCTGTGGAAGCTGGCCATATGTATCCCGGGCGAAAGCTCCGTAAGGTGCCTTCCGGGGCTGTCCCAATCGGCGGCACTGCCGAATTCCGTGTTCGACGGGAAAGGAAACCGCAACGAGATGCCGACCGTTCCGTCGGCCACTTTTTCCGACTCGATCCTCACGGCCACGGCGTCCTTCTCCGGATGCCCGACAGTCGTTACGACCACCTCCCGGCCGTCGATGCTATAACGGCTCGTCGCCGTCCCCGTCCACAGGTCGAGCCGCTGCACGGGATCGGTCAAATCCCCGATCCCGGCCCGCGAGCCGTCGTCCTTTATCAACACCAGCCCGATGCGCCCCAGGTTGATCCGCTGCGGGTTGCGCACCATCCAGTCGCGCAACGCCCCCTGCTCGGGATTGGGAATGTCATAGCGCACCATACGGCCCTGCGCCTCCCATTCCGCGCCCCTGAAATCTTCGGGGCGCTGCCCCTGCGGCAGCGGGAAACGGTACCAGCCCCAGTTCGACATCGTATTGGCATTGTCCGAAAAGGTCTGCATACCGCTGATATCGAACCCGAAGGCGAACTCCCCGTTGCCGACCTGCATCGGCCCGCGCAGATTGCCCTCCCGGATTTCGGGGTTATGGCGCGTTACGACCGCTTTGCGGTCTATTTTCCTGGCCGCATACGCAGGATGCGAAAGCGGCAACAGGGCTGCACACAAAACGAGGGCGGCAGCCCTGGCGGGCCGGGACAGATATCCGGCCGGGATTTCAGCATTCATATCGGTTCGGGTTTGGGATTCGTATTCCATCTAAAAAGTTTGCGGTTCCGGCCGAGCGGCAGGCAACCGCAGGCCGTGCATCGGGAACCGTTTTTTCCGTATTACAAAATTGCCCCTTATTTTCAAAACGGCAGGCGGATAAATTGATTTTTAGCCTGTGTATTTTGACCGAACGGGATTCGGCCATCTGACGGAAGCGGTTTCGGCACAGGAGTCTTCGGGAAAGGAATTGCCAGAAGGGAAAGGGCCGGAATTCCGCTTCCGCCCGGAAAAGGCAGGGGCGGAGCCGTTACAGCCTCCGCCCCGCCCAATCTTACCGTCATCCGTCAATACACCTCGAATTCATAGATTCTGGCGGTATTTCCTTCGCTTTGGTCAGGTTTTGAGACCACGAGCCTCACGTATCGGGCTGTTACGGGCTGCGGAAGAACCCTGTCGGTTTCGAGGGCCGTGTTGTCGTAAACCGTGTCCACCGTTTTCCACTCTTCGCCGGTGCTCCGGCGCACCTGCAGGGAGTACTCCTTTGTGATGTAGTCCAGGGCTTCGAGCGCAGCGTGCATGACATACCAACCCCGGATCGTGGTCTCCCGTCCGAGATCCACCCCCAGCAACTTGGGTTTGGCATCGCTGTAATCGCACCACTTGGTGGATACGTCCTCGTCGGTGGCGCACTCGGCCCTCTCGGAGGCGTTGACCTCCCCCGACCTTTCCACGACGGGTTTGCCGTAGAGCAGGTTCCTGCGCCCGGCCTGCGAGGCGTCGGCGCCTTTCACGGGCAGCTGCACGCGCAGCAGGTCGCAGGCCGCACCGATACCTCCGGCGGGGTCTTCGGCCACCGTCGCCGCGAACATCACGATGCGCGGGTCGTCGGGCAGTACCAGCTGCCGTGCCCCCTCGGGGATGTCGAGGCCGATGCGGAACATGTAGGTGAATTCGTAGGGCCTGTCCTCGTTGCGGATCATATCATGCTTGTGCGTGCCCACGAAGGCCACCTGCGCATCCTTGAGGTAGGGCTCGGTATGCCCCGTATGGCCCCACTGTCCGATGAAGCCGCCATAATAGGGTACCAGTGCCGTGTGCTCCTTTCCGTCGACGGTGAATACGGCCTGCGTGTCGTACATGGTCGAGGCGGCCAGCAGGTAGAGCTTGCCATAGCGCCCGCGGGGCAGGTCGATGGTGTCGCGGCGGCATTTGACGCCGTTCTCCGCGGCGGGATCCCCCATCTCGAAGCCGACACCCCCGTACACGATGCGGGACGGCAGCAGCTCGGCGGCGTAGGAGCAGCCCTTGCCGTCGAAGTTGGCGTCCGAGCGGAACGGGTTGTAAGAGGCCGTCTTGACGTTGTAAGGCAGCTCCACCGCCGCCTCCGCGGCGGGCGTGAGCGCCCGGGCGGGCCTGGCGAGTTTCACGCGGAAGGTCTTCATGCCGAAGGGCCCGACCTCGAAGCGCAGCTCGCGGCCGCTGAACTCCGCGTCGCCCACGACGTCCTCCACGCCGTTGAGCTCCCGGGCGTCGACGATCTGCGCCGCGAAGCCCACCACGGCCTGCTGCGACCCGAGACCCGAGGTCTCGTAGAAACGAACCACATATTCGTCCGAATCCTCGGCCTGTTTGAGCGCCCGCAGCGCCACATTGGGGTTCTGCGAGGAGGCCAGCGAGAAGCTGCGGCCCAGCGCCCCGCCATGGCGAGGCGCGACGAATGCCCGAAGCGGCTGGTTGAGCACCTCGGCCTTGCGCACGGCACCTCCCGCGCGGTAATCGCCCGCGTGCCCTACGATCGAGTAGGTGAACGTATGGTGTCCGAAGTCCTGCTTGTTCTGGTAGGCGTAGCCGCCCTTGGTCGCAGGCGTATGCAGCAGCGTAAGGCGCAGCGTGTTGTCCGCGGGTTTGTCCCAGCCGTACTTGCTGTCGTTGAGCACCGAGACCCCGTAGCTGCCGTCCGCGTCGGTGAGGTCGGCCCACTGCTGCGCATAGACCTCGTAGGCGGTCGCGGTGTTGTTGCCCCGCGCCACGGAGCCCACGCCAAGGTCATAGACCGCCTCGGGGTTCGAGACCGAAAGCGGGAACTCGGCCTTCAGCAGCGCATTGGACGACTGCCAGTCGATGTCGTTCACAAGGTCGATCCTGTCGGCCTGGGCGCCTTCGCGCAGCGTGATCCACTGCCGGAAGCGGGAATCCCCCAGCGTGCGTTCCACGCATACCGAGGCGCGCAGGGGCCCCTCTTCGGCCACGGTGACCTTCACCTCGCCCGTGATGGCCTGCGGCGATGCGTCCACGGTCTTCTTGAGGATCTCCCAGGCCGGCCAGCTGTAAGACTCGTTCTGCGGGAAGAACGCAAGGCGGATGGACTTGCCGGCGGCCACCAGCTCGCGGCCATGACGCTTGTCGACGATCGACGAGATGTCGCCGTTGGCGTCCAGCGTAAGTTTATAGACGCTGTTCTCCAGCCCCCATGCGCCGGCCTTTATCGCCGGGGCCTTCGGCTGCCCGCCCTTGCGGATGTCGTAGACGGCATACCCCGCAGCCGGGACGGTGGCCTCGACCAGCAGCCGCGTCTGCCCCTGCTGCGTGCCCAGCACCTGCGAGGAAACCCGGACGCCCTTGTCGTCGTAGACCGTGAACTTGCTGCCTTCGAGCGGAAGCGTAACCTCCACCACGTCCGAGACCTCGAACCCCGCAGCGTTGTAGAGCACCACGGGGAGCCCTTTGACATCGGTATCCAGACCCCGAGAAACCGCGCCAACCGAGGTCATGAGTACGTCCCCGAACTGTTTGAGCGAGATCAGCTCGTCGTTCCACGAGAACTCGTAGGCACGGGGGAGGCTCGTACCCGTAAGGTCGTCGTGAAACTGGTGCCAGATAAAGCGTTTCCAGGCCTCGGTGAGAACCTCGCGCGGGTAGGGCACGGCCCCAAGCCAGTCGGCGGCAACGGCGCTGCGCTCGGCAGCGTCCGCAAGCTGCTCGTTACGGCGGTTGTAGAGCTTCATCGCGGCCTGCGAGGTATAGCAACCCGTGGCATGCACGTCCATCAGCAACTCCCCGTTCCACACCGGAAGCTCCGGGTGGGAGGAATAGGGAAGGTAGTCCTTGTAAAGGCGGTCGCTCGTGGCGCTGATGATCTCCACCGGCCCGTCGCCCTGCAGTCCCAGTTCCAAAGCCCGAACCGACTCGATGGTCGGGGCGCCGCCCGTGTCCCCCGTACCATAGTAATGGTAAACGGCATTCAGAGGGTTGCTCTGGGCGATGTCCTGCAGGTACTTGCTGTGACTGAGGTCTTCGTAACGCCACTTGGTCGTATAGTTGTGCGCGTCCATCACGGCCATGATACGGGAGCCGTCAACGCCCTGCCACAAGCCGATCTCGAACGGAATCTTGCTCGTACCGTGGAACGGGCGGTGCCGCCACATGAGTTTCTGAGTCGAGAAACCGATAAGACCGCTGTGGGCCGCGATCGTCGGAAGCGTCCACCCGAAACCGAAGCAGTCCGGAAGGAAGATGTCCGTGCCTTCGACCCCGAATTCCCGGCGGTAGAAGTGCTGCCCGTACAGGATATTGCGCGTGAAGGACTCCGCAGAAGGGATGTTCGGATCCGTCGCGTCCCACGTGCTGCCCGTGACATGCCAGCGCCCCTCGCGGATGTAACGCTTGATCAACTCGTACTGGTGGGGGTAGTACTCCTTCATCCACTGGTACTTGATGCCCCCTTCGAAATTGAATACATAATCCGGGTAGGCATCCAAGAGGAACAGGTTCTGATCCAGCGTCTTCGGGATGTACTCACGGATCGAACGCTGCACATCCCAGTTCCACTGGGAATCAAAATGGGCGTTCGAGACTAAATAGGCCCGAACTCTATCCTGTGAAAAAACCGCTGCGGCGATAAACACCGACATTAACAATAATAAAATGCGTTTCATGGGCTGGTTGGATTAGACTATTTCTGGGTTAAGGAATTTTATATCCGTATCGGGTTCCAAAATTAGCCGGAAACGCCCCGCAAAAAATATTTTTAAATGACATATTAGTATGATCTTTTGACATAATTCGTAAAAAAGCACAAACGACCCGGATATTTCGCACTCCCGGCACAAAAACAGGGCTGCGGGGCATCCGGCAAAAACGGGGACACCATGTCCGGGGTACAAAAACAGGAATGCGGAAAGCGCCCCTTGGCCTTCCGCATTCCAGCTCCCGAATCCGGGGGCGAGAGCACCCCCGGATGTTCAATCGAAACACTCCGGACAGGGGCGCGGCACAAGTTCGAATTCGAGCACACCGCCCTGCACGATCTGTTCGTGCGTGATGAAAGGACGGGTGAGCCGCTCGCCGTTGAGCCGTGCCGCACGGATATACTTGTTCACTTTCGACGCCCCCGGGGATTTGATGACAAAACTGCGGCCTCCGGGCAGGGCGATTTCCACCCGTTCGAAGATCGGAGAACCCAGGGCATATTCCCCCGAGGCCGGATTGACCGGATAAAAACCCATCGCCGCAAAGACATACCACGCCGTGAGCGCACCGCCGTCCTCGTCGCCGCTCAGCCCGGTCGGGCGGTCGTCGAACCAGATGTCGGCAATCTGCCGGACACGATGCTGGGTTTTCCACGCAGCCCCGGCGTAATTGTAGAGCCACGGGACATGGAACGCCGGCTCGTTGCCTGCCGGCATGAGCCCCTGCAACCCAGTAGCGTCGGGCATCCGCCCCATGAATTTCCACTTGTCGATCTCCGGCCCCCGGTTATAAGCCTCGTCGAGACGGCGGACGAAAGCCTCCTCTCCACCCATCAGGGCGATCAGTTGCGGAATATCGTGTTGCACATGGAAGACATGGACGCAGGCATTGACCTCGGCGAAGTAACTCCGGGCTCCGAAGCCATCGCACAACTGCGGGTCGAACGGCTCGACCCATTCACCCCGCTCGTTTCTGGGGGCGAAATAACCGATCGCCGGATTCCAGAGATTCAGATAGTTGCGCGAACGCCGCAGCAACAGTTCATAATCGTCCATGCGCCCCAAGTAACGCGCGACCTGCGCCAGGCACCAGTCGTCGTAGCTGTGTTCGAGCGTCACGGAAACCGCCTGCCTCTTTTCCCAGCCGTCGTCGACATACGGATATTTCTCCGGCTCTCCGGGAGCCAATGCCGGGAAATAACCGTGTTCGGAATAAAACCTGTCGGGCTCGCGCGCCGCCCCCGCACGCCAGGGGATCATCGTACCTTCCAGCGCATTCTTGCGGAGCCCCTCGTAAAGTTTTTCCACATCGAACCCCGAGATTCCCTTGCGGATGGCCTCGGCTGCGAACGAGGCCACATGGTTGCCGATCATCGGATCCCCGTGCCAGTCGGGGCCGCCGCCTTCGAACCAGTCGCCTCCCCACTCCGTCAGTTCGGGAAAAGAGGGCACCCACCCCCATTGCTCGTAGATGCGGGCATACGACTGCAGCTCGTCGGCCTTGCGCGCAGGATCAAGCAGGATACCCAGCGCATGGAGGTTCCGGTAGGTATCCCACATCCAGTCATCGTTGTAAAACGGCCGCGCATCTTCGTGGACGCAGCGGTCGAAGCCGCTGTAATACAGCCCGTATTCCGACTGGTCGACCATCCGTTCATACGTACGGTAAAGCGAGGTATAGAATATCCGGCGATCCCGGTCGGTTCCGCCCTCCACGCGTATGCGCCCGAGCGCCTTTTCCCAAATGTCCCGGCTCCGCTTCTTAACCGCACCGAAAGCAAGTCCCCCGGTTTCGGCTTCGAGGTTGGCACGCGCCTGTTCCACGCTGATATAGGAGATACCTACCCGGAAGCACACCTTACCGAACCCTGCCGGGGCAGAGAACCAGGCGCCGACATCGCGGCCCGACGCCGATCCCTCCGCGGAAAGCCGCTCCCCGCAACGCGTGCCGGAGCTATCGAAAGGCCGGTCGGCGACGGCATAGAAATATTGGCGGGCATAATCGACCGCTTCCCAGCCCGAAACGACCCGGTCACCGCAGACATCGACCTCGCCTTCGGAAGTGAGCCGGAAAAGCACGTTCGCCTGCCGCCCTGCATCCGTGAAGTCGAATTCGTAAAGGGCCGTCCGCTCGGCGGTCGTCCACTCGGCCCATATCCCGAAATCCTCCAGCCACACCCGGTGCGACCAGGGATGCAGTTCCTCCAGGTCATGGTCGTACCACGAAGAGGAGCGCGCCGGGTCGAACGAGATGTCGCCCGCCGTGGGCATGACCGAACCGGCGATCCCGCTCCGGTAGCGGGGCATATTGAGGGCGATGCCGTATATCCGGTCGGAAAAATAGCGGTCATTGAGCCCGGGCTCGGTTACGGGGTAGATCCGCACCATGGAATGGGGCCGGTGCACCTGCGGGGTGACGGTCGTCAGCAAAGGGGCCACGCCGCCGATATTGGGATCTACCCAACGGCCCACGCCCTCGTCGCGGCAGGCGGCCAGGGCGGCAGCGAGGCCCGCGGAAAAGGCCAGGAGTAAAATTCGCGGTTTCAGCATTATTCTATGTTTTTATCAGATAAGAAAATTCGTAAAAAATCGGTTCCGGGAGCGGGAATTACGGGCAAAAATCCCTATATTTGTTAAGTAAGCCATAAGCCATGAAGTACATTCTGAAGGAGATCACCCCGCTGGGAAAAAACGACCTGTTCATCGCAAACTACTGGCCCGACAACCAGATGGATTTTCCCCTCCATTTCCACGAGGACTACGAATTGTGCCTGACGCTCAACGTGCGCGGGAAACGCATCCTGGGTAACCTGGTCGAGGATTTCACCGAAAAAGACCTGGTCATCACCACTCCCAACGTACTCCACTGCTACAAACGCGACGACGCCTTTCTCAACGTCCGCTGTGAGGTCGTCGTGATCCAGTTTCCCAAAGAGCTTCCCTCGTGGGGCATTTTCGACACCGACCAACTGCGGAACATCCGCAACCTGCTCTGCCAGCCTGCCCCGGGGCTCAAATTCTCGGAAGAGACGGCCGAAGCCGTCCGGGAGCGATTGCTGCGCCTGCCCCGAACCGAGGGGTTCGAGGCCGTTCAGCTGTTTTTCGGGATACTCCACGAACTGGCCTGCGCCGACCGCACACAGGTTGAGCTGATCGGAGTCCAGAGCAGCGACAGTACCCTTCCGCACAGCCGCCGCATCAACAAGATCGTACAGTTCGTCGAGAAGAACTACCACCACAAAATCTCGCTGGAAGACGTCGGCGAACTGGTCGGCATGTCCGCCTCATCGGTGAGCCGCTTTTTCAAACAACGCACCCGCCACAATTTCTGGGACTATCTCAACGGGTTCCGCATCGACCGCGCCGCACAAATGATGATCGAAACCGAGCACACCATCTCGGAAATCAGCTATGCCTGCGGGTTCAACAATATCTCCAACTTCAACCGCGTATTCCGGGAGCGGATCGGCACGACGCCGAGCGACTACCGCAACAAATTCAAGGAGTCGATCATCCCCGACCGCTGACCTCCGGCACCGCGCACACCCGGCAATTACACCGGAACCGCCGTACGCCACAGGCACCGCCCGGGCGTACGGTCTCTATTCCGGGTCAAGGGAAATCCGGGCTATTCGCCGTTCCACAACTCTTTGATGGTCTGTTCGATGTCCATGCCGTAGGGTACCTTGTCGCTTTTGGCGACGGCTCGGCTCAGGAATACCGGCCCGCCGGCCGTGAGCGATACGACGCGCGCACCGGGCATCTCGAGATGGCCGTGCGGATCGTTTTCGCGCAGCCAGTCATAGGCATAGCACAGCCATGCCCGGCGCGCGGGGACATCCTGCATATAGAACCAGGTGATCTCGTCATATCCCCACACGTAATGGTCGTTGAGATCAGCCACCCCGGGGTGGTCGCTGACCCCGAAATTATCGAACTCGACCAAATAGGGCAAGGCATCGCACCGCCAGCCGCTCGGGGTGACACAGGCAGGGCTCTTGCCGAAAATGGCATTGAGATGCCCCTTTTCCAGCACGCACCGCATCGGCTCTTCGGGAACTTCCTTGATGCGCAGCGGGTATGAGTTGAAATCGAGAAGACTCCGCTCGCCGACCATCATGCCCTGGCTGCCCGCATGGGCGTCGAAAAGCACGAAGTGGCGGCGGGCACGCGGATAAACCCATGCGCGGACTTTCTTCAGGAAACTGTCCCACGACTGCCACTCGTGGTCGTTCATGCCCATCAGGTAGACTTGCCCCAGGTGTACGGCCTCAACACCGATATCCACATAGGAGCCGATCAGGTACATCAGCCACAGTTGCGTCTCGACGCGCGTGATATCGGGCACGCTGCCGCCCGGCCCCCACAGGTCGACATACTTGCCGTCGGGCGAGAGCATCTGCGAATAGTCGAAATTCCGCTCCTCGACGGGCAACCCCAGCGCCTCGAACGCCCAGGCCGGCACGGGGACTTCGTTCACGTCGCGGTAAACGGCCTCGAAGGCCGCAGCCTGGAAGATCACGTCGGGGTCGAAGGCATGTACCTCCCCGACCAATGCTTCGGCACCGGCCCAGAATCCCGGTTCCGTGAGCACTTTCTCATCGCCCCAGCGATAAATAGCCCGCCCGATGAACTTTGCACCCGTATTCCGGATAAACGCCACGTCGGCCGCCTTGTCCGGATAAGTCCCGTCGTTGCAATAGGGATCCACCGTAAGGAACTCCGACATGGTGACGGCACGTGCCAGATAGCGCTCCAGCACGGCCTGCGAAACCGAACCGTCGAAATAATAAGGGTTTTCGGTGCGGCTGCACGAACCGGCCACGCACAAAAGGCCCAAAGCCAGCGATAAAATCAGTTTTTTCATAATCGGAATCATTGGTTGCTCCATATTTTTTTGATGGTCTCTTCGGTCGAACGCCCCGTCGGGGTGGCTTCACTCTGCGTATTGCACCGGTAAAAGCGCGTGGCTGCGGAAACCGATACGCGGCAACCCGGCATCTGGATATATCCGACGGGATCGACGCGGTTCATGTAGTCCACGGCATATTCGAGCCAGTAACGGGCATATTCGTCGTCGCACAGGCTGAACCACGAAATCTCGTCGTAGCCCCAGACGAAATTGTCTCCCCAGTTGTACGACCCCGGATGGCTGCTCTCCCCGAAGTTATCGAATTCGAGGATATACGGGATACGGTCGGCTGTCCAGCCGCTCGGCGTCTCCCCACCCTGCGTATATCCGATCACGGAATCGAGGTAGCCCTTTTCGAGCTTCGCCTTGATAGGCTCGCCGACAATCTCCTTCGGACGCAAGGGGAACGACACGAAATCGAACAGGTGCCGGCCGTCGACCACGATACCGCCGTTGGCCAGGTGGGCGTCCATGATGACCGTCCCGCGCGCCGCCTTGGTCTTGGCTGCCTCCCGGATCTTGGACAACAGGTTCCGGTAGCCCGCATAACCGTTGTCCGAATCGCCCATCGAAGCCATCAACCGCACCTGCCCGCAGTGGAACGCCTCGATTCCGGCTTCCATGTATTTCACGGCCATGAAGTAGAACCACATCTGCGCCTCCTCGCGCGACATGTCGGGCACACAGGTATTCTCACCCCACTGTCCCAGGTAAAGGCCGCCCTCGTCACGGATGTCGTCGAAACGGAAATTCCGCTCCTCGGGTTCCTTGCCGAATGCCCGGAACACCCACTCGGGGACGGGAATGTCGTTGACCCGGGTGGAAACCGTCTCGAACATAGCCCCCTGGAAAATCAGGTCGGGATCCTGCTGGTGCATCCGGGCGATCCTGGCTTTGGCATCCGCAAACCAGGCATCGTTCATGAAATAGCCCTCCTTGTTCCACTGGTACATCGCACGCCCGATGAATTTGGCACCGACGTTGAGCAACATCCGTTCATCGTCCTCCGTTCCGTAGACGCCGTCGGTCGAGGTCTCGGGGCCGGACAGGAACTCGGTCTGGGTAATGGCCCGCGAAAGGTAGTTATGCAACACTTCTTCGGACATCACACCGTCCGAAAACTGGTAGTTGCCCGTGTTGGGTACGGCATCTGGCCGCCGGGGGATCTCGGGCCACTGGCTTTTATCCCACTCTTTTTCGCACCCTGCAGCCGTGAGCACAACGGCTGCGGCGCAAAGTATCATTTTAAAGGTTTTCATCGTATTTCAAGTTTAAAACCCCGGCCGGCCCGCAACCGGCCGGAGCTCCGTTCACATTCCGTTACAATTCGTCGATCTTATAGGTAACCCCTCCGGATTCGATCGTAAAGACCGCACCGTCCGCGAATACGCCGTCCCGGTAAAGTTTTCCGAGCAGATCCAATCCGACTTTATTGGATGTCGAAACCACCGGGATACCTCCCTCCGAGGTGCCGTTCCCCGTAACCGTCAGGTCGCCGCCCACGCTTTTGAGCGCCTCGAAGCCGCCCAGGCCGTTGAACCGTGCATTATCGGAGAGCACAAGACTACCGCCGATAGTCTCGAGCTTCATCACGTCGAAATTCCAGAAGTTGCCGTTGCAGCCCGTAACGATGAAATCGCCGCCCACGCTCTTCAGCGAATTGAACGTCACACCGCGCATCGGCGTCGTCACGCCCGTCAGCCTTACGCTGCCCGCCACGCTCACAATCTGCGAAAGACAGTTCCCTGCGCCCCAGTCCGTGGCGATTTTCGGGCAGTTCTCGAAGACAAGGTCGCCGCCGATCTCAGTCATATCCTTCATCCCGTTCAGGTTAAACAGCTCGGCACAGTTGCGGAAGACGATGCCGCCTTCGACCGTAAAGCCGCCATTCAGGAAAAACAGCTCCGTCGAGGTGAGGCTGCTCCCTTCGAGCGTCAACGTGCCCATGACCTTTTCCACGCGGGTCTTGACGAAGGACAGGTCGTTGTCCGACATCGTATTGCCTGTGTCCACGATCGTCAGATCCTGCACCGTCTCCTTCACCGCGGAACCGTCCTGCGGGGCAAAGGCCAGCAATTCGTCCCTGTCCGTGATCGTATAGCTCTTATATTCGCCGGGTTGGGGTATCTCCGAGAATTCGACGGGCGTCCCGTCCGCATAGCGGCAGTCGATCGTAGCGCCGGGCTGTACGATACCGCCCGTAATCCAGTTTTCCACCAGGTCGAAGCCCACCTGTCCGGCTTTCGAGGCATACGGGATGCCGCCCGATGCGCCCGGCGCCGTGCCGTTGCCGGTAATGGTAATGTCACCGCCGATATACTCGACCTTTTCGAAGCCGCCCAGGCCGTTCTGGTGGTCATTGTCCGTGAGCGTAAGGCTGCCGCCCACATGACGGAGGTCGGTGGCCAGGTTCCAGAAGAATCCCGTATAGAGCTCGATGCAGTTGTCGGCAAGGGTCAGGTCGCCCCCGACTTTGTTCAGCGAAGCGAAAGCCATCTGCTGCATACCGCAGCTGCGCACCGTCAAATCGCCGTCGATCTCGGTGATCTGGGCGAACCCGCTGCCGCGGCCCCAGTGGATCAGATAAGGTATATTTTCGAGGACAAGATCGCCGTAAATACGGGTGATATTCTTGAAGCCGTTGGTATTGAAGAATTTATTACTGCCGCTCTCATCGTACGTGGTGATATTGCGCAGGATGATGCTACCCTGGCAGTCGACCTTGCCGAAAAATGTTTCGGTCGTTTTGAGCGATGCGCCGTCGACAGTCAGCGTACCCTGCACGACGGAGATCTTCGAAGCCAGCAACGCCATACCGTCGTCCGAGACATTCGGCCCAGTGACCGTCAGGTTCTTGACCTCCTTCCCGCCGGGGCTGAAGGCAGCGGCCTCGGCATCGGACTTGATCGTATAGCTGTAAACGCCGCCCGACTCACCGCCCTGGCCGATGAGCGACGGATCGGTCACGGCCAGCGGATGGTTGTTCGACAGGGTCACGCTCTCCGCATCGAGCACCGAATTGGAGATCAGGTATTTGATGACATTGAAGCCATAGCTGTCCGGTTCGTCGGGTTTGTCTTCGCCCAGCGAGGAGTTGCCCGTAACATAAAGTTTACCGGTCATCTTCTTGATCCCCAGCATGCCGCTGATGTCGGTCAGCTGCGGGTTATCCTCGATATGGATATCGCCGATGACGAACTTCACGCCGAGGTCGGCGACATCCGTAAGGGATTCGTTGCCCGAAATCTCGAGCATGGTCGCAACCGACGTCGTATGGGGCAGTGCGAGCGAGACGATCCCCGTATTGCGGATGACAAGCGTACCGACGGCTGCGACGTCGAGCGACGAAATGTCCGTAATACCGGCCCCAGTGACGATGATGCTGTTGGCAGTCCGGCGTGCGGGGAAGGCATCGACTTCGGCCTGTGTGGACAGCGTGTAATTCCCGCTGTACGGGTTCGCGGGATCGGTCGTATCTTCGCTGCACGCGGCCAGCCCCGCGCAGCAGAACAGTGCGGCGGCCGAAAGCAGATATCTGTGAAATAGTTTCATGGTCTGCGGATTTTAAGTCGGTTATTTCTGCGGGTTGAGATCCAGCTCGCGCTGGGGCGCAGGATAGAAATAGGCATAGGTAGGCTTGAAGGCCTTGTTGGTGATATGCTGCTCGTCGACGCGGTTCAGGCGGCGCAGGTCATAGATGCCGTGCCCCTCGAAAGCCAGCTCCTTCGTCCGCTCCTCGATCACCGCCTCACGGAAATCTTCGATCGGGAGCCCTTCGGGCAGTGCTTCCAGCCCGGCACGTTTGCGAACCTCGTTCACCCATTTATACCCCTCGTCGGTCGGGCCCACCGCCTCGGCATAGGTAAGCGCCACCTCCGCGAAACGGATCAGGTAAAGGTTGGCCGACGTCCGGTTGGCCTTCGACTTGGGGTCGGTATACTTGCGGCAGAAAGGATAGAAGAACTTGTTCCTGATATTGTCGCTGCTGGTGAGGTTGGAGGGATCGTAAGTAGCCAGCACGCTGCCGTCCTCGTTGTAGATGGTCGTAACCATCAACTGCTTGCGCAGGTCGTCATCGTCATAGGTGTTGCGGAAATCGTTGTCCACGCGCATCACCTGATAGCCCGACTCGTAATCCAGGAATTTCATCACCTCGCGGCTGTTCTTACCCAGCGACGAGGAGATATAGACGATGCTCCCGGTCTGGATGCTGAACATCTGGGGCAATTGCGAATAAGTACCCTCCATGCCGCTGGCCTCGCGGTTCATCGAGGTCATGAAGATGTGCTCCACGCCGTCGGCCTGGTGCTCGACGTCATAGACATTGCCCAGGTCGGGATCGAGCCGGTAGACCGTCTGGTTATTGAGCACGTCGCCGGCATACCGGGCCGCCAGGGAGTACATTTCATCGGCGTCCGACACCCAGTCGTAGCCCGGTGCCCCCGAAGCCTTTGCCGACGCGAGGTACAGGTAAACACGCGCGAGCAGCGCCTGTGCGGCGACCTTGTCGGCACGCCCCTGCACCTTGTTCACCGGCAGCAGGCCGATGGCATCCTCTAACTCCCCGATGATGAAGGCGTAAACATCCGAGATCGGGGAAAAATCCTTATAGGAGTCCGACGTCGAGGAGACGGTCTTCGAACGGATGGGCACGCTGCCGTAATTGATGACCAGCATGAAGTGGTTGAAAGCGCGCAGGAAATGGGCTTCGCCAAGAATCTTGTTCCGTGCCGCAGCCGAAATATCGGACATCCGGGCGACATTGTCCAGCACCGAATTGGTACGGGCGAGGCTTACATAGGCCGACTTGAAGAAATAGATGGCCTCGTCGCTGGTCGGGGTGATATCCCACTGGAAAAGCGGACTTTCGTCAGCCTTGCCGTAGGATTTGTACTGGTTGGTCGGCACATCGCCCAGGTAGAAGAGGAAACGGCCGCAGTAATCAATATAGTTGAGGGGTACATAGGCATACATCAACGCGGATTCGGCATCAGCCTCCGTATTGTAGAAGGTCTGGTTCGAATAGGTGCCGTACGGTACCTCGTCAAGGCACGAACTCAACCCGGCGAGCGTCCCCAGCATTGCAAAATAGAGGAATATCTGTTTCATATTCAGGTTTACTATTGGTTAGAATTTGAACTCCGCGCCCGCGGTGATGACGCATACCTTGGGATAAGCCACATTGCCGATACCGTTCTCCCCGACTTCGGGGTCGTATTCGCTGACCTTCGAGAAGGTAAAGGGGTTGCTGGCGCTCACATAAACACGCAGGTTCCTGATCCAATTCAACTTTCCGGCAGGCAGCGTATAGCCGAGCGTGATGTTGGAGATACGCAGGAACGACCCGTCCTCGACCGACCACGACGAAGCGTGGTACTGCCGGTTGTAACGCAGGCTGGGCCGTTCGTTGTTGGGATTCTCAGCCGTCCACCGCCCCGCCTTCAGCGCCGGGGACTCGAGTTTGCGGTAGGAGAAGATGTCGTTGCCGTAGACGGCGTACATCATCACCGACAGGTCGAGGCCGCAACGGTGCGAAAGCGAGAGCGAAAGGCTCGAGGTAAACTTGGGATTCGGATTGCCGATAATCACGCGCTCATTGGGGTCGAGCGTGCCGTCGGCATTCAGCCCGACGTAATTCAGTTCGCCCGGGCGGGTATTGGGACTCGACCCGTCCCCCTGCGGAGTCTGGATAATGCCGTTGACCATATAGCCGTAGAACGAATTGACAGGATAGCCGATAGCCAACACGTTGAGGAAAGCATCGTTATAGACGCTGCCGCCGTACTGCGTATAGCAAATGCCGTTGGCATCGACCGTAGCCCCCGAATTCTCGGCCGTGCCGATCGAAACCACCTTGTTGCGGTTGAGGCTGAAGATTCCCGTCGCCGAGAAATTCCAGTCCTTGGTCGAGACGATGCGCCCCGTGACGGCGACCTCGAAACCCTTGTTCCGGATCTCCCCGTCATTGACCCATACCGTATCGAAACCGGTGCTGGGAGGCAGGTACTGTTTGCGCAGCAGGTCGGTCGTTTTCTTAATGTAATAGTCGAGCGTGACATTCAGGCGTCCCCTGAAGATCGAGAGGTCGAGGCCGATATCCATCTGCGCGGTCTTCTCCCACGTCAGTTCGTGGTTGGCCATGCCCGCATAGGTCACGAAGCGGTTGCCCAACCCTTCGCGGCCATCCTGGTAACCGATGCCGTAAACGGTGTACTCCTTGCCTCCCGACCAGTAGTAATCGAACCCGAAGCGCTCGAAGGTCTGGTACGGGGAGATCCCCTGGTTACCCGAGACCCCGTAACTGGCGCGCAGCTTGAGCTGGTCGAAGAATCCGAGCGACTTGATCCAGGGCTCCTCCTCCAGCTTCCAGCTTACCGCACCCGACGGGAAAAAGCCCCAGCGGTGTCCCTTGGCGAATTTCGAAGCGCCGTCGGCTCGTGCCGTGAAAGTCACCAGATAACGGTTCTTGAACGTATAGTTCAGGCGGGTGAACCCCGAAGCGAGGATCTCCTGACTGCGCGACGTCGAAGTTATGACCTTATCCGCGCCGGAAACGACCTCGTCCTTGAGCGCCGCGTTGGAGAACCCGCGACCGGTAATGCTCGAACCGCGGCTTACGCTGTTCTCGTAGCTTCCGCCCAGCATGGCGGAAAAGGTATGGTCGCCGATAGTTTTGTTGTAGGTGAGGTAGGCATCCCCCGTCAGGTTGACATAGGTCGATTCGCTGTTCCCCCCTTCGCCATTGTAGTTATCCCCGGCAAGGGTATAGAGCGGGGGATTGAAATAGGCCGACCGGCGCTGCTCGGCGCGGGCGTTGCCCGACACCGACATGATCAGTCCCGGGATAATCGTCCAGTCGGCTTTGACGAGTGCATAACCCGACATGTTGTCCGACTCGTTCTTGATCTCGTTGTTTACCATTACGGGGTTCCCGTAATCCTTGGGCTGGCTTTTGAAATAGGAGCCGTCCCCGTTATAAACCGGCCAGAGGGGATTGCGCCCGTAGCTCGTTCCGTTGTTATAGGTGCGGAAGCCGCGCACGAAGCCCGCTTTGGTCTTCAGGTTGATATTGCGGGCGACCTGGTGGTCATAGGACATGTCGACCGTATATTTTTCGAAGTCGTCCTTGTACTGCATGCCTTCGCCGTCGTAATAACCCAGGCTCACGTAGTAGCGGTTCTTTTCGCCGCTGCCCTCGATCCCGACGCTGTAATCCTGCGTGACGGAGGTGCGGAACACATGGTCTGCCCATTTGGTGCGGAAAGGCCACGCCCCGCTTTCGATCTCGGCGATAGAAGGATAATAGGTTCCGTCCGACCAGATCTTCCCGGTATACGGCCCTTCGGCGCCCCCGTTCTCATAGGCCTCGTTTTCCAGCCGCGCCATCTGCACGGGATCGCGCCAGTAGTCGAGCCTGTCGCTGAAAACGCCGACCCCGACCTTCCCCGAGAACCAGACGTTCCGGTGGTCTTTCTGTCCGTTCTTGGTCGTAATCATGATAACACCGTTGGCGCCGCGCGAACCGTAAATAGCGGTCGCCGAAGCATCCTTGAGCACCTCGACGGATTCGATGATATTGGGGTTCACGCTCGTCAGATTACCGGCATCGCCCATCGGCACGCCGTCTACCACCACCAACGGCGAATTGGAACCGTTGATGGAGCTGATTCCGCGCACGCGCATCGTCACGCTCCCCTCGGGGCTGTCGTTCGAATTGTCGATTACCGTCAGGCCCGCCACACGGCCCTGCAAGAGTTTGTCGATCGACCCCGCCGAGACTTGTGTCACGTCCGAAGCCTTCACGGAAGCCACGCTGCCCGTCAGGTCGCTCTTCTTCATCGTACCGTAACCGATCACGATCACTTCCTCGACCAGTTCGGCATCTTCCTGGAGTTCCACATCGACCGCCGTGCGGCCGGCAACGGGCACCTCCTGCGGTTTGTACCCGAGGAACGATATGACAAGCACGTCCCCCGTACCCGCAGCGACCGTATAGGCCCCCGAAGCATCCGTCGTCGTGCCCCTCACGGAGCCTTTGACCACTACCGATGCTCCCGCAATAGGTTTCCCGTCGGGGCTTCCCGTCACGATCCCCCGTACGGCCGCGTTCTGGGCAAACAGGCCGGTGCCGCACAGCAGCAAGGGAATCAATAGCATGAATAGTTTGTTTTTAATCATTTTGCGAACAGGTTAGTTGTTTAGGTTTTGGTTTCTCGAATCCGGCTATAATAAAATAGGTGTCGTCCGACCGATTTTTTTAATAAATACGTCCGAATCGACTATTACAAATATAGACGAAAGAAAAACATATACATGGTGATATTTTGACAAAAAATAACAATATTTTCACAGTATAAAATTTTACCCTCACGCAAAAACAGCCTCAAATAGCAATAAAAAGAATATTTATAAAATAAGGAGTGTTTTGGCATTCCAAATTATTGCACGATAATGTCAAAATAATACATACATATGCAGATATTTCACCAGATTATCCGGTACGAACACGCTATCTTTGACTATCGAAATTTCCATTATCCGGCTTAAATTTTTAAATTAATTTAATTATGCTAACCCCTTTCCGAGAAATCATACGGGATGCCCATCGACGCCATTATGCCGTCGGGGCATTCAACTGCCTGAGCGTCGAGAATGTCATGGGAGCCATAGCCGCAGCCGAAGAGTTGCGGGCGCCCGTCATCCTGCAACTTGCGGAAGTGCAATTCCCCGGGGCGCCCATGGAACTGATGGCCCCCGTTTTCCTGCAGGCCGCACGCGATGCGAAAATCCCGGTCGCCGTGCACCTCGACCACGGGCAAAGCCCCGAAACCTGCATCCGCGCCATCCGCGCGGGCTTCTGTTCGGTGATGTTCGACGGTGCCGGCCTGCCGCTGGAAGAAAATATCGCCCGGACCCGCCTCGTCGCAAGGCTCGCCCATGCCGCAGGCGTCGATGTCGAAGCCGAGCTGGGGCGCGTGGGCGACACCGGATCCGGAGGCGAGGGCACGGGCGATGCGACGACGGCGGACATCTTCACCGACGTCGAAGAGTCGGCCCGCTTCATCGCCGAAACCGGTACGGATGCGCTGGCCATCGCCATCGGCAACCTGCACGGCCGTTACACCGCCACCCCGCGCCTCAACATCGGCCGGCTGCGCGAAATCAACGCCCGCAACGGCATTCCGCTTGTTCTGCACGGCGGCAGCGGCACGAGCGAAGAGGATTTCAAAGCCTGCATCCGCAACGGCATCTGCAAGATCAACGTGGCCACGGCGATCCAGCTGGAGGCGACGGATGAAATACGTAGTTACCTCGCCGCCGACGGCGCCCCGAATTACATCGACCTGAAAAGCCGCATCACCGAAGCCTCGAAAAAGGTCGTCGCGGCACATATCCGCCTCTTCGAGAGCGACGGCAAAGCCTAAACCGCCCCGACTATGGACAGACGAGGAATCATCTCGGCCGGCACATGGCTGGTCGACAACGTAAAAATAATCGGGCAATATCCCGCACGGGGGAACCTGACGACGATCACCCGCGTAGAAACGGGGCTGGGCGGCTGCTCGCACAACGTGCTGGCCGACCTGGCAGGGCTGGGGCTCGGCGCCGCATTACCGCTGTACGCCGGCGGCTGCATCGGCCGGGACGCCTTCGGCAGCTACATAGAGCGTGAAATCGAACGGCTCGGCATCGACGCGGGCAACATGCTCCCGCTCGCCGATGCCGCGACCTCGTACACCGACGTCATGTCGGAATACGACGGGGGCTCGCGCACCTTCTTCCACTTCCGGGGAGCCAACGCACGCCTCAGCGCGGAGCATATCCTGCAAATGGAGTCCCCCGCACGGATTTTTCACCTGGGGTACCTGTTGCTGCTGGACGAACTGGACAAATCCGACCCCCAACACGGCGTCGTCGCCGCCCGTGTACTGAAGGAATTACAGGCGAAAGGTTACGAGACATCGGTCGACGTGGTTTCCGAAGAGGGCGGACGGTTCCGCAGCATCGTGGAGCCCTGCCTTCCCCATATCGACTATTTCATCGTCAACGAAATCGAGGCCGGAGCCGTCTGCGGCACGCAGCTCCGCAGCCCGGAAGGCGTACTGCTCCGCGACCGGGTGGAAGCGGCAGCCGAAATGCTGATGCACCGCGGAATCGGCCGTCTTTGCGCCATCCATTTCCCCGAGGGCGGCTACGCCCTCACACGGGAAGGCGACACCTGCTGGTGCGACGCCATCCCGGTCGCGGCAAAAGCAATCGTTTCATCGGTAGGCGCCGGCGATGCCTTCTGCGCCGGGATGCTCTATGCCCAGCACGAGCGGATGCCGCTGCGCGACGCCCTCCGGCTGGCCAACGCATCGGCCCGCTTCAACCTCTTCAGCGCCACCAGCACCGGGGGCGCCCCGACTTTAGAACAGTTAACCGAATTCATCCGATTAAATTACCAAACCCAATGAAACGCTCCGAAATAAACCGATCAATCCGCGAAGCACTGGATTTTTTAGCCGAGCACCGTTTCCCGCTACCCGAGTGGGCGACATGGACTCCCCCGATGTGGAACAGGCACGGCGAAGAGTGCCGTGAAATACGCGACAACGCCCTCGGGTGGGACGTCACCGATTTCGGCAAGGGAAACTTCAGTCGGGAAGGGCTGACGCTCTTTACGATACGCAACGGGAACCCCGCCCGCGACCGCAAGACCTATTGCGAAAAAATTATGTTCGTACGCGAAGGCCAGGTTACGCCGATCCATTTCCACTGGCATAAGATGGAGGATATCATCAACCGCGGCGGAGGCGACCTCTGCATGAAATTATGGAAGGCAGACCAGAAAGAACGCATGACCGAAACCCCCTGCACGTTCCAGGTCGACGGGATCACGACGACCCTGCGCGCCGGAGAAATTTTGCGTCTGAGGCCGGGCCAGAGCATTACTTTCGAACCTTACATGTACCACACGTTCTGGGCCGAGGGAGGAGACTGCCTGGCGGGCGAAGTCTCGACGGTCAACGACGACACCGCCGACAACCGTTTCCACGAACCGCTGGGACGTTATCCGCAAATCGAGGAGGACGAAGCGGCCGAATACCTGCTCTGTAACGAATACTCTCTCCAAAAATGATCCGAAACCGTGACATATCGCCCCTTGCCTGGGAACTGGGACACGCCCCGGACAAGGAAACCATACCCGGAACTTTCTGTCCGGCGGCTGTCCCGGGGGCTGTCCAGCTCGACTTAGCACGCGCCGAAGGATACCCCGACTACAACTACGCCGGCAACTACCGCCGCATGACGTGGATGGAAGACCGCTTCTTCACCTACCGCACGGAATTCGAGCCCCCGCGGCTCGGGCCGGGGCAGCGGTTGTGGTTCGTCTCGAAAGGGATCGACTACCAATACGAGATCCGCTTCAACGGGCATCTGCTCGCAGCAGGGGAAGGGATGTTCTCCCCCGTGGAAATCGACCTGACGGAATACCTGGAGCCCAGCAACCGGCTCGAAGTCGTGATCTTCCCCATCCCCAAGCGCCACCCCGAGCCTGCCGACCGCACGCAGGCGTCCGACGTCGTGAAACCTGCCGTAGGATATGGCTGGGACTGGCATCCGCGCCTGGTACCGCTGGGAATCTGGGATGACACCGGATTGCAGGTTCGCAACGAATCCCACGTGGCGGAGCTGCATGTCGGCTACACACTCGACGACGACCTGCAGGGGGCCGACCTTCGCATCGAAGCCGAAGGCCGCGAGTGCGGAGGATGCCAGAGCGACTGGGAACTGCTCGACCCCGAAGGGCATCCGGCCGCCAGGGCCCGGGGCCCGGCCGGGAAGCGCCTTACCGCCCGGGTGGAACACCCCCGGTTGTGGTGGACGCATGACCACGGGGAACCCGTGCTATACACTTCGCGCTACCGCCTGCTCGACGCACAAGGCAAGGAACTCGAATGCGTGGAACAGCAGATCGGCTTCCGCCGGATAAGGCTCGTAATGAACGAAGGGGCATGGAGCGAACCCAAGGGTTTCCCGAAAACGCGGAGCGCCGCCCCGGCGCAGATCGAACTGAACGGCCGCCGAATCTTCGCCAAAGGCTCCAACTGGGTCTGCCCCGAACTTTTCCCGGGCACAGTCGGGGAAGAGCGCTGCAAAGAACTGATAGACATTGCCGTAGCAACCAATTTCAACATCCTGCGTTCGTGGGGCGGAGGCATCGTCAACAAAGACTGCTTCTTCGAATACTGCGACCGCAGGGGCATTCTCGTTTGGCAGGAGTTCCCGCTGGCATGCAACTGCTACCCCGATGACCCGCATTACCTCGCCACGCTGGAGCAGGAGGCCACGGCGATCATACGCCGCCTGCGCCGCCACCCGTCGCTGGCGATCTGGTGCGGGGGCAACGAACTGTTCAACAACTGGTCGGGCATGACAGACCAGTCGCTCGCACTGCGCCTGCTGAATGCACTCTGTTACCGGTTATCGCCGGAAATACCCTTCAACGCCACATCGCCCCTGAACGGCATGGCACACGGCAACTACCTTTTTTACTGGGAGGGCCGCGATATTTTCCAGCTGATTAACGACAGCCACTTTACGGCCTACACCGAGTTCGGCGTCCCGGGCATTTCGCCGCGCGAAGTCCTCGAAAAGATCATTCCGCCCGAGGAGCTCTTCCCGCCCCGCCCCGGGACGGCCTGGGAGGAGCACCATGCCTTCGGCGCCTGGGATGGCAGCCCCGCGACATGGCTCGGGGAGCCGACGATAGAGCGGTATTTCGGACGGGCGCAAACACTCGACCAGCTGATCGAGCGCAGCTCGCTCATGCAGGGCGAAGGATACAAAGCCGTTTTCGAGGAAGCCCGCCGCCAGAAACCCTATTGTGCGATGGCGCTCAACTGGTGTTTCGACGAGCCGTGGCCCGCGGCCGCCAACAATTCGCTGGTGGCCTACCCCTCCGTCCCCAAGCCTGCGCTCGACCAGGTGCGCCGCGCCTGCCGGCCGCTCTGCGCCAGCGCCCGCATCGCGAAGTTCGACTGGACGGAAGGCGAGCTGTTCGAAGCGGAGGTATGGCTCCTCAACGACCGTTTCGCAGCCGCCGGGCCCTTCTCCTTTACCGTGACGCTCCGGGCTGCCGGACAGACCGTCGAGATACTCCGCTGGGAAAGCCCTGCCGCCGGGCAGAACCGCAACGTCGCAGGCCCCACGGCGCGCGCGGCACTCCCGGCATGGGACACAGACCGTTTCCGGGTCGAAATCACCGTCGAAGGCCATCCGGAAATGGATGCCTGCTACACGCTGGCCTACCGCCGCGCCGCCTGCAAACAGGCGGGCACGGCACCGATGAACATAACCGAATAAAACGATGAAACGCATCTTATTCCTGCTGCTCGCGTTATGCCTCGCCCAACCGGGAACGGGGCGGGTACGGCTGCCTTCGCTCATCGGCAGCGGCATGGTGCTCCAACGCGACTGCGAAGCCCGCATCTGGGGATGGGCCGCGCCGGATGCGCGGATAAAACTCACCGCTTCGTGGGATACGCAAACGCACAACGTGCGCGCCGACGGGGAAGGACGCTGGGACGCACGGCTCCGGACGCCCGGAGCCGGGGGCCCGTATACGCTGACTATCGACGACGGGGAAAGGGTCACGCTCGACGACATTCTCATCGGCGAAGTCTGGCTTTGTTCCGGACAATCGAACATGGAGATGCCCCTCAAAGGCTTCGATTCGCAGCCCGTACACGGAGGGCTCGATGCGGCGATGCGCGCGGGCGGCTATCCCGGGATACGGCTCTTCCAGGTAGCCCGCGCTACCGCGTCCGAGCCGCAGCAGGACTGCACCGGGAAATGGGAAACCTCGTCCATGCGTCCGGCCTCGGGATTCAGCGCTGTCGGCTATTACTTCGGGCTCTGGCTGCACCGTGCCCTCGGGATTCCCGTCGGGCTGATCGAAAGCGACTGGGGCGCTACGCGCATCGAGGCATGGATGAGCGCCGGAACGGCACAGAGCGTCGACGAAAAGATACTTGCGACCGACGCGGCATACGACGCCCAGAACCGGGTAGCAGCGCTTTACAACGCCATGATCCGGCCGCTCACCCCCTATACGCTGCGGGGGTTCATCTGGTACCAGGGCGAGTCGAACAAGGGATACCATGCCAAATACCCGTACGACATGGCGGCGCTGGCGGCTAACTGGCGGGCGGCATGGGGAGGCGGTGAGCAAATGCCGTTCTACTACGTACAACTTGCACCGTTTGACTACGACATCCCGATGCACCGCTTCCGGGGCGAGGAAAATCCGATCCTGCTGCCACTGATGGTCGAAGCGCAGATCCGGGCCCTCGACCTGATCCCCAATACGGGCATGGCGGTAAACACCGACCTGGGGGATGCTACCCAGATACACCCTCCGCGCAAAGACCTCGTAGGGCAGCGGCTGGCCCTGCTCGCTCTCACGGGGACTTACGGATGCGAGGGGATCGACAGCCGGGGCCCGTTGTTCGAGCGTGCCGATTTCGGCGACGGGCGCGCGGTGGTAACCTTCAGGAGCAATTCGACGCTGATCCCGACGGACACTCCGCTGCAAGGGTTTGAAATCGCGGGAAAAGATCGTATATTCCATCCGGCGGAAGCTTTCGTAATACACCGGGATTACGATTTCAGCAGCCAGGTCGAAGTCCGCTCTGACGCCGTGGCAGAACCCGTCGCCGTTCGTTACGCTTTCCGCAACGTCGTGGAGAGAGTCAACCTGACCAACACCATCGGGCTGCCGGCCTTCCCGTTCCGCACGGACACATGGGACGACGCCGGGTTCGCACAATAAATGCACAGACAGTATGGATACACAAATCAAATTCCGCGAAAAGGTCGGCTACGGGCTCGGCGATGCCGCTTCCTCGATGTTCTGGAAACTTTTCGGTTCCTACCTGCTCTTCTTCTACACGGACATCTTCGGGCTCCCGGCCGCGGCCGTCGGCACGATGTTCCTCATCACCCGTTTCTGGGACTCGTTCGTCGATCCGGTCGTCGGGATACTGGCCGACCGGACACAAAGCCGCCGGGGGAAATTCAGGCCCTACCTGCTGTGGTTCGCCGTCCCCTTCGGCATGGCGGGCGTACTGACTTTCACTACTCCGGGCTTCGGGATGGCCGGGAAGCTGGTCTACGCCTATATTACCTACGGAGTGATGATGATGATCTACTCGCTCATCAACGTCCCCTACGCTTCGCTGCTGGGAGTCATCTCCGACAACCCCAAGTCCCGCACGGCACTCTCCTCCTACCGGATGATCTTCGCCTTCGGCGGCAGCATCCTGGCACTGCTGACCATCGAACCGCTGGTGGGATGGTTCAGCCGGGGCAGCGACCCGCAGACGGGCTGGCAGGCGGCCACGGCCGTACTGGCGGCGATAGCGGTCGCATTTTTCTTCTGTACGTACGGCTGGACACGCGAGCGGGTGCAACCCGTACATGCCGAACGCCATCCGTTGCGCGAAGACCTGAAAGACCTGTTGCACAACCGGCCGTGGTGGATCCTGCTCGGAGCCGGCATCGCAGCTCTCATCTTCAACTCGATCCGCGACGGGGCCGCCGTCTATTATTTCAAATACTATGTCCAGGCCGCAGCCCCCGCCGAAAGCACCGGCACGACGCTTTCGCTCACCACGCTCTTCCTCGTACTGGGGCAGGCCGCCAACATCGCGGGAATCCTGCTCGTGACACCCGTTTCGAACCGCATCGGCAAGAAAAACACCTATCTCGGAGCAATGGCGGCGGCAACGGTGCTGAGTGCTGCCTTCTGGCTTCCGGGTGCCCGCGACATCTGGGCCATGATGCTCCTGCAGGTGCTGATAAGCATGTGTGCGGGCAGTATCTTCCCGCTGCTGTGGTCGATGTACGCCGACATCGCGGACTACTCGGAACTGAAGACGGGACGCCGCGCCACGGGGCTGATCTTCTCCTCCTCGTCGATGTCCCAGAAATTCGGATGGACGCTCGGGGGTGCCCTGACAGGTTGGCTGCTGGGGCATTACGGTTTCGAAGCCAATGCCGTGCAGGGCATCGCGGTACAAAACGGCATACGTGCCATGATGAGCCTGCTGCCGGCGGCCGGGACGATCCTTTCGGTCGTGTTCATATGCTGCTATCCGCTGGGCGAGAAGCAGGTCGCGGAAACAGGACGCAGGCTGAACGCGCTGCGTACCGGGCACAAACGACAGGACGAGGGGGAATAGCCCGGATACACGGCTACGGATAGACGGGTAAGCAGCCGGACAAGGGCAGAACCGGGTAATCCGGAGCCGGAAGGGGTCAGCGGCAACTGAACACGACGCTCTGCGAAGCGCCGTGTTCGTCGATCACGGTCAGGCGATGCTTCCCCGGCGCCGGGCGGACGGAGACCTTATGTTCGAAAGAGGTCGAACCGATATAGTCGTCGTCGATATGCCAGAACAGCACGGCATTGCGGTCGCGGTGCACGGCCGTAAAGACAAGGCTCTGCTGTTCCCCTTCGAGCGACCTCGGGGCGACCAGCACACGCCCCGGCTGCGGATAGATGATGTCGATGGGATTGTTTTCGGCCCGGTTACCCGGCAGGCCGGGATGCAGCGGGGGCAGCGGACGGTAGTCGGGATGCTGCCGGCGGTAATACCACTCCTGCGCAGGCGGGAGGATAAACATCGGCATGCGGACGATCCTGGCCGGGTCGTAGCAATCCGCCGTCACACGGTATTTCAGGTCGGCGCTCAGGTTGACGATCCGGTGGTAGGGGCACACCTCCCCGAGGGCGGCCGCACGGGGAATCATCACCGTATCGCGGTCGGGGCAGATATGGGACGCCAGATAGCCGCTCTGGCGGCAGACCACGGCGGGTTCCAGGTCGCCGACGGGCTCCGCGAACCACTCCCCTTTGGGCAGCAGGCCGAAGACCTCGAACAGGACAGGCGCAGCATACCCCACGCCCGTCATCAGCGGGCGTCCCTCACCCGTGCAGTTCCCCACCCAGACCCCGACGGCATAGTCGGGGGTCATGCCGACAGCCCACGCATCGCGGTTGCCGTAGCTGGTACCCGTCTTCCAGCCGATCTTCTTCGACGACGAGAAATACTGCCATTCGCCCTCCTCCTCGGGACGGGCCACGTGGCTGATCGAATTGGCCATCAGCCATATCGCGCCCCGTGAGAGGGGAATATCCCCGGCATCGACCGCCGTACCGCCGTCGGGGTCGTAATGCGGGGTGCGTATCGTCTGCCGGCCGTTGAGTTTGGCCGCCAATTTCATGTAGGCCGAGGTCAGATCCCACAACGTAATCTCTGCGCCGCCCAGAATCAGCGAAAGCCCGTAATGGGCGGCGCTCCGGTCGATCGTCCCGAAGCCCAGGGCACGCACCAGCGCAAGGAAGTTCTCCTTCCCGTACTTGTCGAGCATCCTCACCGAAGGGACGTTGAGCGAACGCTCGACCACCCGGTCGGCAGGCACCGCCCCGTCGAAGGTACGGTTGTAATTGTGGGGTGTGAAGTCCCTGTAATAGGTCGGCACGTCGGGGAAAAGCATCGCAGGCAATGCCGTCCCGTTGTCCAGCATCGCAGCATAGAGCAGGGGCTTGAGCACGCTGCCGCTGCTGCGCGGGGCGGGAGTCACATCGACGCTCGTACCCTCGGTGCGGTCGGCGGGGTCGTACACGTTCCCTACGTAGGCGAGCACTTCGCCGCTCCCCACGTCCATGACGACGATGGCCATGTTGTTGATCTTATTACCCCGGTAACGCTTGTTGTAGCGCCGGGCGAGGTCGTTGACCCGGCTTTGCAGGTCGTAGTCGAGCGTCGAGCGGAGCGACCCTTCGCGCATTTTACCCAGCAGGTACATCGCCTCCATCGGCATCGGTTCGGGGGCGTCGGGCAGATGCTCCTGTTTTGCGAGGGCGCATGTCAGCGAGTCGATACGGCCGTCGTGCCAAATCCGGTCGAGCAGCCCGTCACGCTTCTCCCGCAGCCGTTCGCGGTTGCGGCGGATATGGATCAGCGACGGGGAGTTGGGCAGCACGGCGAGCATGGCACATTCGGCCCACGAAAGCTGTGCCGCACTGCGGCCGAAATAGTACCACGCGGCACTTTCCAGCCCGACCACGTTGCCTCCGAAAGGCGCATGGGAAGCATAGAGGGCCAGGATTTCATCCTTGCTGCAACGCAGTTCGAGGCGCGTGGCGAGCACCATCTCGACGAACTTTTCCCGGAACGTGCGGGGTTTCCCGCCGCGGCTCAGGCGGATGGTCTGCATGGTGAGCGTACTCGCCCCGCTCGTGATCCGCCCGGCCGCAAGGTTCTGCCGCACGGCACGCCCCAGCGCCAGCGGATCCACCCCGAAATGGCGGTAAAAACGTTTGTCTTCGTAGGTCGTGATGGCGATCCGGAACTTTTCGGGGACGCTGTCCGTGGGAAAGAAACGCCACTGGCCGTCGGAGGCGACCTTGGCCGACATCAGGCGGCCGTCGCGGCTCCACACGGTCACCGAAAAAGGCTCGTCGAAGAGCGTCCGGGGCAGGAACAAACAATACCCCACGGCGAGCATGGCAACGACCAGCATCGCGAAAAAACATATTCTCTTTTTAGCCGGTTTTTTTGCCATATTTTTACGTATCTTTGGCAAAGTTACCTAAAATCCCCCATTATGAAAACAATATGCCATGCTTTGTTTGCGCTGTCCGCCCTGCTCATCGCCTCGTGCAGCAAGCAGACGTCCGACATCATCGAATGGTCGACCAACGGAGTGACGGGCGTCAGGATGCCTCTCCACGTGACGTTCGTCGAAAACGTACAAGTCGAGGAAAGCGCCATGCAGGATGCCATATCAATCACCCCGGCCGTCGGTTTCGACGCCTACCTGTCGGGGATGCGCATGATCCGCATCGTCCCCAAATCCCCGCTGCAATACGACACGCAGTACAAGGTGGCCATCGACGCCGCGAAACTCACCGGCCGGCAGCACAAGGGCATCGCGGAGTTCAGGTTTGCGACCCCCAAACTGCGGTTTACCTACAACGACAGCTGGCTGCAGCAGAACGACGAGATGACCGGCTATGTGCTCATCGGCGAGATCGTCTCGTCGGACTATGCCGAGGGCAGCTACATGGAACGGAACCTCAAAATAAGCGGCGCGGCGGGTACCGACGTCAAATGGACGCATTCGGAAGACGGGCTCACGCACCAATACACCGTGGGCAACATCGTCCCGCGGGGCGATGAGGGCTATACGCTGACGCTCGATTTCAATTACGACGAAAAGCAGACCCTCCGGGTGGAAGTCCCCCGCAAGGACGAATACGCGGTCATCGACCACAGCGTAAATCCGGAACCGCTCGCCATCGTGGTCACCTTCTCCGAACCCATCCGGCAGAACCAGGATCTGAAAAACCTGATCCGCTTCGACACCAAGTTCCGGACTTCGGTCGACAAAAACAGGCTCTACATCTATCCCGAAGCACGCCCCACGGGAGCGCATAGTGTCACGATCGGCCGCGACGTAGTGAGCAAGAACGGGCAGAAGCTCAAAGAGAGCTATTCGTTCACGGCTACGCTGCCGTCGCGCACCCCCTCGATCCGCTTCACGGGCAAAGGCTCGATCCTTCCCTCGTCGAACGACATGTCGCTGCTGTTCGAGGCGGTGAACTACCAGAAAGCCCGGGTGCGGGTACGAAAGATATTCGCCAACAACCTGCTGCAATTCTTCCAGCAGAACTACTACGACGACCAGTACTATTCATCCATGGATTACGTGTCGCGCGTCATCCGCGACACGACCATCGACCTGGGGGCCAAGTCCTCGACCAGGCTCGACCAGGGCAATACCTATTCGCTCGACCTGGGCCGCCTGATCGCCGACAGCCGCAAGTCGATGTACCTGCTCGAAATCCGGGGCATCGACCCGCTCACGCCCGTCGACGACGAATACGACTACGACTATTATTTCGGGGATTACAGGACTTACAAGGAGCGGTCGAAAGTGGTCGTGCAGTCCGACATCGGCATTATCTGCAAGAGCAGCGGCGACGACCAGTACGTCGTCTACACCACCGACCTGATCTCCGCCCGCCCCAAAGGGGGCTGCAAAGTCAGGGCCTATGACCGGCAGAACCAGGTACTGGCCGAAGCGAGCACCGATTCCGAAGGGCGGGCCGTGCTGAGGACGAAGGACGAGCCTTACATCGTCACGGCCGAAGCCGGAGGGGACGTCACCTTCGTGAAGGTAGAACCGGGCACGGCCTTGTCGCTGAGTAATTTCGACGTGGGCGGCACGGCAAATCCCAAGGGGATAAAAGGCTATATCTTCGGCGAACGCGGCGTATGGCGCCCGGGCGACGACATACACCTCACGTTCATCGTCACCTCGGACAATCCGCTGCCCGAAAGCCACCCGGCATCGCTGGAATTCTTCAACCCGAACGGGCAGCTGGTGCAGTCGCTCGTGAACAACAGCTCCTCGGACGGCATATATACGTTCAGCCTGGGGACGACGCCGGCGTCGCCGACAGGGCTATGGCGGGCCAAGATCACCTTCGGCGGGGCACAGTTCGAAAAATCCGTCCGGGTGGACGCGATCAAGCCCAACCGGATGAAAATCGAGCTGAAACTCGGGGACGGGCAACTGGTCGACGCCGCGCATTTCACGGGCAGCCTGACCGCCCGGTGGCTGCACGGCGCCCCTGCGGCCGATGCCAAGGCGGTGCTCCAGGCACAGTTGTCACAGACCGCCACTCGCTTCAAGGGCTACGAGGGCTATTCGTTCGACGACGCCTCGAAATACTTTGGCACCGAGGAGCGGGAAATCGTCACCGGCACCACCGACGCCCAGGGGTCGCTGTCGCTCTCGACCGACGAACTCTCCTCGCTGGAAGGGCTGAGCCCCGGTATGCTGAGCGGCAAATTCACGGTGAAGGTCTTCGAAAAGAGCGGCGACTTCAGCGTCGACCAGCAGGTCGCGACCGTATCGCCCTATGACACCTATTTCGGGATCGGGGTCGCCACCCAGAAAAGCGACTGGGGCGACGAATACCTCGACAGCAGGAAGGAGCATATCATAAAGGTCGTGATGCTCGACGCCAAGGGCAAGCCCGAACCCGGCAGTGAAAACGTGCTCGTATCGGTCTACAAAATGGATTCCTACTGGTGGTGGGACGCCTCAACGCCCAATTCCCAGGCGCACTACGCCAAAAATGCGCTCAACTCGAATTACAAGACCCTCCAGGCAACCCTTTCGAACGGCACGGGGCAGGCCACGATGCGCTGGAGCACGGGCGATTACGGCTATTACATGATCCGCGTCACGAGCCCGAACCGGGCACACTCGGCGACCCGGATCGTATGCGTATCCTCGTCCGATTGGCGGGGCGACGTCACTTCGGTGACGGATGCCGCCACGCGGCTCGCCCTCACCCGCGACAAGGCCAAATACGTCCCGGGGGACAAGGCCAGGGTCACCATCCCCTCGTCGCCGGGCGCACGGGCGCTGGTCGGCATCGAAAGCGGCAGCGTCGTGCGGGAAAGCTTCTGGGTGGAGTGCACCGGCAAGCAAACCGACATCGAAATCCCCGTCAAGGAGGGGATGGCCCCCAACATCTATGTCTCGGTAACACTCGTCCAGCCCCACAACTCGACGCTCAACGACGCACCGATCCGCCTGTTCGGCGTGACGCGGCTCGACGTCGAGGACGCCGCGCGAAGGCTCACCCCTGTGGTCGAGATGCCCGAAACGGTAAAACCCGAAGCGGAGGTGACGATAAAAGTCCGGGAGAAAAACGGCCGGAAAATGAGCTACGTGCTGGCGCTCGTCGACGAGGGGCTGCTGGGACTGACGCGCTTCAAAACCCCCGACCCTTACGGTTATTTCAACGCGACCGAGGCACTGGGCGTCCGCACGTGGGACATGTTCGACTATGTCATCGGCGCCTATGGCGGCAGGATCGAACAGATGTTCGCCATCGGCGGCGACGCCGAGCAGCCCAACACGGGGGCGCTCAAAGCGCAGCGGTTCAAGCCCGTCGTACGGTTCATCGACGCACAGAAGCTGGGAGCCGGGAAGACGAACACGCACAAAATCACGCTCCCGCCCTACTTCGGCGAGGTTCGGGTGATGGTGGTCGCCTCGAACGGCCGGGCGTTCGGCGCCGCGGAAAAGGATGTCGCGGTGAAAAAACCGCTGCTGGTGCAGGCCACCATGCCCCGCGTAGTTTCCACCGACGAGGAAGTCGAGGTGCCGGTCACGGTCTTCGCCCTCGAAGACGGGGTCGGGAAAGTCGACGTGAAGATCGCCGCGAACGAATCGTTCTCGACCGTCGGGCCGTCCAGCAAGAGCATCACGCTCGGCCGGAGCGGCGAGGAGGTCGTATCGTTCCGCCTGAAGGTCAACACCAGAACCGGCATCGGAAAGGTGCGGGTCACGGCTACGTCGTCGGGCGACAGCTCCGCGTCGGAAATCGAACTGGACGTCCGGGAGCCGAACCCCTATGTGACCCTGTCGAAGGACTATGTCATCGACCCGGGCAAGACGGCCGAGGTAAGGCCCCTCAAGGAGAACGGCGAGGCCAAGCTGGAACTTTCGTCGATCCCGCCCTTAGACCTTTCGCGGCGCCTCGAATACCTGGTGAGGTATCCCCACGGCTGCATCGAGCAGATCACCTCGGGCGCCTTCCCGCAGCTCTACCTGCCCTCGGTCGTGGAGTGCGACGCGAACATGCTGCAGGACATCGACCGCAACGTCAAGAGCGTGCTTTCGCGCCTGGGCAGCTACCAGCTCTCCGACGGCGCATTCGCCTACTGGAGCGGCAACACGTCGGGTTCGGAATGGGGGACGGTCTATGCGACGCACTTCCTGATCGAGGCTGCGAAACACGGCTACGGCGTGGACAGGGCGATGCTCGACCGGGCGCTCAAATACCTGCGCAGCAACCCCTCGGACTACTACCTGACCCAGGCCTATACCCAGTATGTGCTGGCGCTGAACGGGACTCCGACCCGGGGTGCCATGAACCAGCTCCGGGAAAAGGCCGCCTCGCTGAGTAGCGACGCCAAGTGGCTGCTGGCGGCGGCATACGCTTTGGACGGCAACAGGAAAGTCGCCGAAGGGCTGATCTCGCTCTGCGTGGACAACGCGGAAAAGGCCAACCCCTACGACGGTACCTACAACAGCGACGAACGCCGGATGTCGATCTCGCTCATGACGCTCACGATACTCGGACGCCGCGAAGAGGCTTTCCGCATGGCGCTGAAGATGTCGGACATCCTCAAGAAGGACAGGTGGCTCAGCACCCAGTCGACGGCATGGATGCTCAGCACCCTTTCCAATTTCGCCATAGCGGGACAGACCGGCATCGACGCCACAGCGGGCAGGGAGATCGTCAAGACCGACAAATCCATCGAGAGCATGCCCCTGGCCGCACCGACTGAGGTGAGGAACAACGGTTCGGGCAGCCTGTACGCGGTCGTCAGCCAGAGTTATACCCCCGGCAAGGGCGAGGAGACCGAAGCTGCGAGCGGCATCCGGATCGACGTGCGTTACACGAATATGGACGGTGCCGCCATCGACCCTGCCTCGATCCGGGTATCGACCGATTTCTACGCCATCGTGACCGTTTCGAACAAGAGCGGCTACGAACGGTACGCCGACCTTGCGCTGACCCACATCTTCCCGGCAGGCTGGGAAATCACCTCCGAACGGGATTTATCATCGCTCACCTACCAGGACATCCGCGACGACAGGGTACTGAGTTACTTCGACCTGCGCAAGGGCGAAAGCAAGGAGATACCCGTCAAGCTGACGGCTACCTACAAGGGACGCTACTACCTGCCTTCGGTCTACTGCGAGGCGATGTACGACAACGCCGTCCGCGCTCTGAAAAAGGGACAGTGGGTCGAGGTAGTCGAATAACGCCGCCCCGGCAACCGGAAAAACACGGTATCCGGCAACGGTTCCGGTGATACCTTAAATGTATATAGGAAAACGGCTTCGGGTATCCGGGGCCGTTTTTTTATTTACGGATTCACCGTCCCGGCGGCAAAAGACCGCTAAATTCGGGTATAAGAGGCACTTTCCACCGATAAAATAGGAGATTCGGAAATATTTTTAATATATTTGTTGCCAAGGTTAGTTAGATTAGTCATATTATGTGCGAGAAACTGTTTATTTTCGACACCACGCTCCGTGATGGCGAGCAGGTGCCGGGCTGCCAATTGAACACCACCGAGAAGATCGAAGTCGCCAAGTTGCTGGAAAGCCTCGGCGTGGACGTCATCGAAGCGGGGTTCCCGATTTCCAGCCCCGGAGACTTCAACTCCGTACTCGAGATTTCGAAGGCCGTTTCGGCCCCGACGATTTGTGCGCTGACCCGCGCCGTGAAAAAAGACATCGACGTCGCCGCCGATGCCCTGCGACTGGCCAGACACAAACGCATCCACACGGGTATAGGCGTTTCGCCCCAGCACATTTACGACAAACTGCGCTCGACGCCCGAGAAAATCCTCGAACAGGCCGTCGAAGCCGTGAAATACGCCAAAAGCTATGTCGAGGACGTGGAGTTCTACGCCGAAGACGCCGGGCGCGCCGATCCTCAATACCTCGCCCGCGTGGTCGAGGCCGCCATTGCGGCCGGGGCTACGGTGGTCAACATTCCCGACACCACGGGCTACTGCCTGCCCCACGAATACGGCGCGAAGATCAAATACCTGGTCGACCACGTATCCAACATCGACAAGGCGATCATCTCGACCCACTGCCACAACGACCTGGGCATGGCTACGGCCAACACCCTGAGCGGCATCCTCAACGGTGCGCGGCAGGCCGAGGTGACGATCAACGGCATCGGCGAACGCGCAGGCAACACCTCGCTCGAAGAGGTGGTGATGACGCTGCGCTGCCACAAGGAGATCGCCGTCGACACCGGCATCGACGCACGCCTGATCACCAAAGCCTCGCACCTGGTGTCGAGCCTGATGAACATGCCCGTGCAGCCCAACAAGGCGATCGTCGGCCGCAACGCCTTCGCCCACTCGTCGGGCATCCACCAGGACGGCGTGCTGAAAGACCGCCAGACCTACGAGATCATCGACCCACAGGACATCGGCCTCAACGAGTCGGTCATCGCCCTGACGGCCCGCAGCGGCCGCGCGGCGCTCGTACACAGGCTCGAACTGCTCGGCTACGACCTCACGCAGGAAGAGCTGGACGACACATACGGCAAGTTCCTCGAGCTTGCCGACAAGAAAAAGGAGATCCACGACTACGACCTGCTATACCTGGTGGGCGACATCGACCGCATGAAACAGCAGTCCGTATCGCTCAAATTCCTGCAGGTGACCACCGGCACGCTCGTCCCGACGGCGACCGTGGTGCTGAAGTTCGGCGACCACGAGCGCATGGCCATCGCCACGGGCAACGGCCCGGTGGATGCCGCCGTGTCGGCGATCAAGACCCTGATCAACGAGAAGGTCGTGCTCATGGAGTTCCTCATGCAGGCCATCACCAAAGGTTCGAACGACGTGGGGCGCGTACACGTACAGGTACAGTGCGGCAGCCGCACCGTCCACGGCTTCGCCGCGCACACCGACACCACACGGGCGTCGATCGAGGCGTTCCTCGACGCGCTGCGCGTACTGAACGTAACCGAACGCAAGGAAAAGGAGGAGTAAGATGGGCAGGACACTTCTGGACAAGATATGGGATGCGCACACCGTGCGCACCGAAGACGGCGGACGCTCGGTGCTCTACATCGACCGCCAGTACATCCACGAGGTGACGTCGCCCGTGGCTTTCGCAGGCCTGGAACGGCGCGGCATCGGCGTGGCACGCCCGGCACAAATCACCGCCACGGCCGACCACAACATCCCGACCGTCGACCAGCACTTGCCGATCGCCGAGGCCGAATCGCGGCGCCAGGTCGAGGCGCTGGAGGCCAACTGCGCCAAATTCGGCATCGAACATTTCGGCGTGGGCAACCCGCGCCAGGGCATCGTGCACATCATCGGCCCCGAACTGGGATTCACACAGCCGGGCATGACCATCGTCTGCGGCGACAGCCACACCTCGACGCACGGGGCGCTGGGCGCCGTGGCATTCGGCGTCGGCACCTCGGAGGTCGAGATGGTCTTCGCCAGCCAGTGCATCATCCAGTCCAAGCCGCGGAGCATGCGCATCACGGTCGACGGGACACTGCGCCCGGGCGTCGAAGCCAAAGATGTCGTGCTCTACATCATCTCGCAGCTCACCGCTTCGGGCGGCACGGGCTACTTCATCGAGTTCGCCGGCGAAGCGATCCGTTCGCTCTCGATGGAGGGGCGCATGACCGTCTGCAACATGAGCATCGAGTGCGGTGCGCGGGGCGGCATGATCGCCCCCGACCGGACGACGTTCGACTACCTGCGCGGGCGCGAACGTGCGCCGCAGGGAGCGGCGTTCGACCAGGCCGTCGCCCGCTGGGAGGCGCTTTACAGCGATGCCGACGCCGTATTCGACAAGGAGTACCGGTTCGATGCCGCCGACATCGAACCGATGATTACCTACGGCACCAACCCCGGCATGGGCATGGCCGTCGATGCGCAGATCCCGGCCGAGGCCGACCCCAAGGCATTGGAGTACATGGGATTCGAAGCCGGGGAAAAGCTGCTCGGCAAACCCGTCGACTATGTCTTCGTGGGCAGCTGCACCAACGGCCGCATCGAAGACCTGCGCCGCTTCGCCAAGCTGGTCGAAGGCCGGCGCAAGGCCCAGGGCGTAACGGCATGGATCGTCCCCGGTTCGAAAGGCGTCGAAGCCGCCGCACGGGCCGAAGGGCTCGACAAAGTGCTCGCCGCCGCCGGGTTCGAGCTCCGGCAGCCGGGCTGCTCAGCGTGCCTGGCGATGAACGCCGACAAGATCCCGGCAGGCAAATACAGCGTTTCGACCTCGAACCGCAACTTCGAAGGGCGCCAGGGGCCCGGTGCGCGCACCATGCTTGCAGGCATTGCGGTAGCCGCCGCGGCCGCGGTATGCGGCAGGATCGAGGATCCGCGCAAGGTGTTTGAAATGTAAAAATTTTTAACTTCGGTTTGGATCGGCCGGTCGTTACCGCCGCCTTCGGCGTCGTTTATAATTCCGGCCACCCCCAAACCCCCGCCTCAGGCAGGGGCTTACATGCCGCTTTGCGGCAAAATGGCCGCTGCCGAATGCCGGAAAAAACAAAACCAATATGTCCATACCCAAATTCGAAACCTTCACCTCGGGGGCCGTGCCCGTGAGCACGGAGAACATAGATACCGACCAGATCATCCCGGCACGTTTCCTGAAAGCCACCCAGCGCAAAGGATTCGGCGACAACCTCTTCCGTGACTGGCGCTACGACGCCCGGGGGCAGCGGATCGCCTCGTTCCCGCTCAACGACAGCCGTTATGGGGGCAAAATCCTCGTCGCAGGCCGCAATTTCGGCTGCGGCAGTTCGCGCGAGCACGCCGCATGGGCCATCGCCGACTACGGGTTCCGCGTCGTGGTGTCGAGCTTCTTCGCCGACATCTTCCGCAACAATGCCCTCAACAACGGGCTGCTGCCGATCACGGTAAGCGGGGAGTTCCTCGCGGCGGTCTTCGCGGCGATCGACGGCGACCCTGCGACGCAATTCACCGTAGACCTAGACAACCAGACGCTGACGATCTGCGCCACGGGCCGCAGCGAGCACTTCGAGATCGACGCATACAAGAAGCGGTGCCTGCTGAACGGCTACGACGACGTGGACTACCTGCGCAGCATCGCGCCCCAGATCGAAGCGTTCGAACAGGCGCACAAATAGCAGCGCGATGTATCCCCGCGTAGAAATAATGGATACCACGCTGCGCGACGGCGAGCAGACGTCGGGGGTTTCGTTCAACGCCCGCGAAAAACTCTCCATCGCCCGGCTGTTGCTGGAAGAACTGTGCGTGAGCCGCATCGAGATAGCCTCGGCGCGGGTTTCGCAGGGCGAGCAGGAGGCCGTGCGCCGCATCGCCGAATGGGCTGCCGCGAAAGGTTATACCGACCGCATCGAGGCGTTGGGATTCATCGACGGCGGCGTGTCGCTCGACTGGCTCGGCCAAGCCGGGTGCCGCGTGGTGAACCTGCTGGCGAAGGGGTCGCTCAAACACTGCCGCGAACAGTTGCGCCGCACCCCGCAGGAGCACCTCTGCGACATCCGCGCCACGATCGGCGGGGCCGTCGCGCGGGGCATGAAGGTGAACGTCTACCTCGAAGACTGGTCGAACGGTATGCAGGATTCGCCCGGGTACGTCTACACGATACTCGACGGGCTTGCCGACGCCCCCGTGCAGCGCTTCATGTGCCCCGACACGCTGGGCATCCTCGACCCCTATGCCACCGAACGGTTTTGCCGCGACATGGTGACACGCTATCCGCAGCTTAGGTTCGACTTCCATGCCCATAACGATTACGACCTGGCCGTGGCCAACACCGCAGCTGCGGTGAAAGCCGGGTTCCACGGGGTTCACGTAACCATAAACGGGCTGGGCGAACGCGCAGGAAACGCACCCCTGTCGAGCACGGTGGCCGTGCTGCACGACCGGCTTCACTGCCTCACGGGCATCGACGAAACGAAGATCAACCACGTCAGCCGCATGGTCGAGACCTACACGGGCATCCGTATCCCGGGCAACCGCCCGATCGTCGGCGAGAACGTCTTTACGCAGTGTGCCGGCATCCATGCCGACGGCGACAACAAGAACAACCTCTATTTCAACGAGCTGCTGCCCGAACGCTTCGGACGCGTACGCGAATACGCCCTGGGCAAGACCTCGGGCAAGGCCAACATCCTGAAGAACCTCGAAGCGCTGGGCATCGAGCTCGACGAAGCCTCGATGCGCAAGGTGACCGAACGGGTGGTCGAGCTGAGCGACAAGAAGGAGCTGGTGACGGCCGAAGACCTGCCCTACATCATCGCCGACGTACTGCGCTACGACCAGGTCGAAAACCCCGTGCGGATACTCAATTACAGCCTGTCGCTGGCACAGGGGCTGCACCCGGCCGCTACGCTCAAGATCGAGATCAACGGCTGCGAATACGAGCAGACCTCGGTCGGCGACGGCCAGTACGACGCCTTCATGCGGGCGCTCAGGCAGATCTACAAGCACCAGCTCGGCCGCGAGTTCCCGATGCTGCGCAACTACACCGTCTCGATCCCGCCCGGCGGACGAACCGATGCCTTCGTGCAGACGATCATCACGTGGGAGACGGGCGGTAAGGAGTTCAAGACCCGCGGGCTGGATGCCGACCAGACCGAAGCCGCCATCAAGGCGACGATCAAAATGCTGAACATAATCGAACCAACATACAACGACCATGGATGTTAACATAGCCCTTTTAGCCGGCGACGGCATCGGCCCCGAAATCATTGCCGAGGCCACGAAAGTACTCGACCGCGTGGCGGCGAAATTCGGACACCGATTCGACTACCGCGAGGCGTTAGTGGGCGCCTGCGCCATCGACGCCACGGGCGACCCCTATCCCGACGAGACGCACGCCATCTGCCAGGCTGCCGACGCCGTATTGTTCGGTGCCATCGGCGACCCCAAGTACGACAACGACCCCAAGGCCCCGGTACGTCCCGAGCAGGGACTGCTGCGCATGCGCAAATCGCTGGGACTGTTCGCCAACCTGCGCCCCATCGCATTGTTCGACACGCTGGCCGGCCGTTCGCCGCTCAAGGCAGAGGTGGTGCGCGGCACCGATTTCATCTGCGTGCGCGAACTGACGAGCGGCATCTATTTCGGCCGACCGCAGGGGCGCAACGAAGCCGGGACGGAGGCTTTCGACACCTGCACCTACACGCGCACGGAGATCGAACGTGTGCTGGACGTCGCATTCCGGCTCGCCATGAGCCGCCGGCGGCGCCTGACGGTCGTGGACAAGGCCAACGTGCTCGAAACCTCGCGCCTGTGGCGGGAAGTCGCGCAGGATATGGCGCCCCGGTACCCCGGGGTGAAGCTGGAATTCATGTTCGTGGACAACGCCGCAATGCAGATCGTACGCCAGCCGACCCATTTCGACGTGATCGTCACCGAGAACATGTTCGGCGACATCCTCACCGACGAGGCCAGCGTCATCAGCGGCTCGCTCGGCATGCTCCCCTCGGCGAGCGTCGGGTCGGAAGTGGCGCTCTTCGAGCCGATCCACGGCTCCTATCCGCAGGCTGCGGGGAAGAACATCGCCAACCCGATGGCCACGATCCTCTCGGCCGCCATGCTGCTCGAACACCTGGGGCTCGACAGGGAAGGCAGCGCCGTGCGGGCCGCCGTAGACAAGGCGCTCACCGAAGGCGTCGTCACCGAAGACCTCGCCGCACAGGGCGAACGCCGCTACTCGACCTCCGAGGTCGGGGACTTCATCGCCGCGCATATTTAGGCATGCCCCGCTCCGGGGGCTCCTATCCGCAAAAAAGGGGTTGCAACCGCAAAGGTTGCAACCCCTTTTTCCGTGCAGGCCACGAGGCGCACCCCGCCCGGACAGCAACGCCACGGCCCGGCAGCCGGTTTATATCCCGGCCACGAATTGCTCGAGTGCCCCCAGGTCGGCCGCCATCGGCTCCGAAACCCGGGGCAGGCGGGCGAGCCGGGCCAGCCGCGGCGGCAGCGGAATCGCAGCCCCCGTGACGGGGAAGATGACCTCCCCGAATTTGGCGGGATGCGCCGTAGAGAGGTAAAATCCCGGTTTCCCGCACGCTACGGAAGCGGCATATCCGATGGCGCTGTGCGGGTCGGAAAGGTATCCGTAATTGCGGTGCAGTCCGTCGATCGTACGGCGGATCATGGCATCGTCGCAGCGGAATCCCTCCAGTTCGTTACGCAGGGCATCCGGCTCACCGCCGCAGAGCCACAGCATACGTTCGAAATTGCTCGGCGCCCCGACGTCCATCGCATTGGCCAGCGTCCGCACCGACGGCCTCGGACGGTACTCGCCGCTGCGCAAGAATTCGGGCACCACGTCGTTGCTGTTCGAAGCCGCGACGAAGCCGCCGAGGGGGAGCCCCATGCGGCGGGCGAGCATCCCGGCCGAGAGGTTTCCGTAGTTACCGCTCGGCACCACGACCACAGGCCGCCCGCCGCCCGTCTGCTGCCGCCACAGGCAATAGCCGTAGAAATAATAGAATGCCTGCGGTATCCAGCGCAGCAAGTTGATCGAATTGGCCGACGACACGCGGTGCCCCGCACGGAATTTTGCGTCGGCAAACAGCTCCTTGACCAGCCGCTGACAATCGTCGAACGTCCCGGCCACACGCAGCGGGTGGATATTGCCGCCGAGCGTGGTCATCTGGCACTCCTGCAGCCGGCTGATCTTCCCTTCGGGATAGAGCAGCACCACCTCGACGCCCGGCACGCCGTAAAACCCGTGCGCCACGGCGCTGCCCGTGTCGCCTGACGTAGCCGTCAGGATCACCAGTTTTTCGCCGGCACCGCCCATCAGGCCGATCATCCGCCCCATGAAGCCCGCACCGTAATCCTTGAATGCGAACGTCGGGCCGTGGAACAGCTCCAGCGTATAGCGGCTGCCGACACGGCGAAGCGGCAGCGGAAAATCGTAGATCCGCTCCATCTCCCGCCGCAGGAGGCCGGGGTCGATGTCGTCACCGAAAAAAAGTTCCGCCAGGTATCCGGCCAGCGCGGCATAGGACTCCCCGGCCAGCCGCTCCGCGACGGCCATATCGGCCTGCGGGATACGTTCCGGAACGAACAACCCGCCGTCGGGTGCCAGCCCCGCCTGCACGGCCTCGCGAAGCGAAAAGGCGCGTGCGCATGCTTTGTCTTTCGTGCTGTAATATTTCATCTGTTTGTCGTTTTATACTATTCCACAATCCTTGCCCCACAGTTCGACACGCGGCCCGCATATATCTTGCAGCCGATACCGGGGCGGGCGAAATGCGCCCGCATCCGCTGCGCGACCCGCTGCGAGACGGCCTCATCGGCGGCCAAGGCGAAGATCGAAGGCCCCGACCCGGCAATGTTCATCGCCAGGGCGCCTTCGGCGAGCACCCCTTCCTTCAGTTGGTCGTAACCCGGAATGAACCCCTTGCGGTAAGGCTCCGCCACCACGTCGTGCATCGACCGGCCGATCAGCGCCACGTCGCCCAGGGCGAACCCGGCCACCAGCCCGCCGACATTGCCCCACTGCGTCACGGCATCGTGCAGGGGTACCTCGCGGGGAAGCACTTCGCGCGCCTCCTTGGTACTGACCACGATGTCGGGATGCACCACGGCGTAGAAAAAGCCCTCGGGGACGGGCAAACGCACGATGTCCAGCGGTTCGTACCCCCGGATCAGCACCACGCCGCCCAGCACGGCAGGGCCCACGTTGTCGGCATGGGGCGTACCGCCGATGAGCGCCTCGCCCATCATCGCAAATTCCACGAGCCGCTCCCCTGAAAAGGGACGTCCCAACAGTTCGTTCACGCCCCAAACCGCTGCGGCCGACGAAGCCGCACTCGACCCGATGCCGCTGCCGGGAGCGATCTTTTCGAGGATCGTAACCTCGACCCGCACGGGTTTTTCGTATGCCCCGAGCAGTGCCATCACCGCCGGGGTAATCACGTTGTCCTCGTTTTTGGCGGGAAGTTCCTTCCCGCTGCGGTTGCGGATAACGAGCCCCCCGGCACCTTCTTCGATGCCGACCTCCAGCAGGTCGCCCACGCCGTCGAGCGTCAGCCCCATCACATCGAAGCCGCAACCCAGGTTCGCCACCGTTCCCGGGGCGAAAACTTTGATATATCGCATGATAAAATCTCCTTTTGAATGAAACCACCTTTGATCGAACCGGGCTTTCCGTTCCGGCAGCCTTGGCCGGAAAATGCATAACGGGTATGCTCGTGACGGAAAAATAACAACTACACCCCCACAGGGGTTGTCGTTGTCGTCGTCGTTGTAGTGGCGGTAGCGGAGATAAGGACGGTGAAAGAAACGGTGCACGCCACCGGGCTGCAGGCTACCCCGCATCCCCCGGTCATCGTATGGTTCCGTTTCATATCCATCGGGGACAAATATAAAACAAAAAAATTTAATATCCAAATCCGGGTAACAAATCGTAAGCCGCCCTAAAAAGCACCGGCGGCCGCTTTATATATATAGGAGCATTCCGGAAAGGCTGAAAACATCGGCTTTGACGACAAACCGTAAGATATTAGGGGTTCCCGGAAGGCCTGCTTTCCTCCGAATCGGGCTAAAAGCGGTTAAAAGGCCAAAAAATACGGTTTCAAACTGTAAGATAAAAAGCTTCTATCCGGGTCGTCATAAAGCGCAAGAGGGGATATAGGTTCCGGATTATCACATTATTAAATTTTTTGCAAAATTATTTTGACGAAACGATTTTATATCCCTATCTTTGAAACGGAACAAATACGGAAATTCCGGACATGAACGCCCAGAACCATTCGAATAATAACGTCATTAATCTGCTGCTCGTCGTCTTTGGCAAGATAACGGGAGAAAGGTGATGTGTATATCCGAAAGATGATAAAAAGGCCTTTCTCCCGATGGAGAAAGGTTTTTTATTATCCGGGCAGATGGCAAAGGCACAATATGCAGAAAACAAGAAGAAGATGAAACACCCACTCAGAAGTGCCGTCACGACGACGGGCCGGCGCATGGCCGGAGCCAGGAGCCTGTGGCGTGCCAACGGCATGCGCGAAGAGCAGTTCGGCCGTCCGGTCATCGGCATCGCCAACTCGTTCACCCAGCTGGTTCCGGGACACGTGCACCTGCACGAGATCGGACAATACGTCAAGCAACGGATCGAAGCGCTCGGCTGTTTCGCCGCGGAATTCAACACCATCGCCATCGACGACGGCATCGCCATGGGGCACGACGGCATGCTTTATTCGCTGCCCTCGCGCGAGATCATTGCCGACAGCGTCGAATACATGGCCAACGCCCACAAGGTCGATGCGCTGGTCTGCATCTCGAACTGCGACAAGATCACCCCGGGCATGCTGATGGCCGCCATGCGGCTGAACATCCCCACTGTTTTCGTATCGGGCGGGCCGATGGAGGCGGGACGCCTCGGCGAACGGGCGCTCGACCTGATCGACGCCATGGTGATGGCGGCCGACGAGAATTGCAGCGACGACGAGATCGCACGCGTCGAACGCAGCGCCTGCCCCGGCTGCGGCTCGTGCTCGGGGATGTTCACCGCCAATTCGATGAACTGCCTGACCGAAGCGCTCGGGCTCTCGCTGCCGGGCAACGGCACCATCGTGGCCACGCACGTCAACCGCCGCCGCCTGTTCGAAGAGGCTGCGGCGCTGATCGTCCGCAATGCCGAACGCTATTATTTCGAGGGCGACGACTCGGTACTCCCGCGCTCGGTGGCCACGAAGGCAGCCTTCGAGAATGCCATGTCGCTCGACATCGCCATGGGCGGCTCGACCAATACGGTGCTGCACCTGCTGGCCGTGGCCCACGAGGCCGGGGTGGATTTCACGATGCAGGATATCGACCGCCTTTCGCGCCGGGTGCCCGTACTGTGCAAGGTCGCCCCCAACTCGCATTACCATATCCAGGATGTCAACCGTGCGGGCGGCATCCTCTCGATCCTGGGCGAACTCGCCCGCGGCGGACTGCTCGACACCTCGGCCGGGAGGGTCGACGGGCACACGCTCGGCCAGGCCATCGCGGCCTTCGACCTGCGGAGCGCAACGGCGAGCAGCGAAGCCAAACAGCGCTACCTGAGCGCCCCGGCCGGCCTTTACAGCCGGGAACTGGGCACACAACGGACTTATTACGACACACCGGACACCGACCGCACGGCAGGCTGCATCCGCGATCTGGAACACGCCTATTTCCGCGACGGCGGGCTGGCCGTACTGACGGGTAACATCGCCCGCCGGGGCTGCATCGTCAAGACGGCCGGCGTCGACGCGTCGCTGTTTGTCTTCCGCGGGCGCGCCCGCGTCTACGAATCGCAGGAGCAGGCCATCGGCGGCATCCTCGGCGGCGAGGTGCAGGCCGGCGACGTCGTTGTCATACGCTATGAAGGCCCCAAGGGCGGCCCCGGGATGCAGGAGATGCTCTACCCCACGTCGTACCTCAAATCCAGACACCTCGACAAAGCCTGCGCGCTGATTACCGACGGCCGCTTCTCGGGCGGAACGTCGGGGTTGTCGATCGGTCACGTCTCGCCCGAAGCGGCTTCGGGCGGGGAGATCGCCGTCATCCGCACGGGCGACGAGATCGAGATCGACATCCCGCAGCGCTCGATCCGCCTCATGGCCGGCGACGACGAAATCGCCGCGCGCATGGCCGCACAGCAGCATTTCCGCCCCGCGGCACGCGACCGCCGCATACCCGCGTCGCTAAGGGCCTATGCCAAGCTGGTCAGCTCGGCCGACAAAGGGGCCGTACGCATCGTCGAAGAAGAATAAAACCGGACAACACCATGAATACGAACACGACAACCAGAACCGAAGGACAACAGCCCGGCCCTTGTATCACAGGGTCGCAGGCCCTGCTCGAATCGTTCCTGCGCGAGGGTGTGGACACGCTTTTCGGGTATCCCGGAGGAGCCATCATCCCCGTTTACGATGCGCTTTTCGACTACCGCGACCGACTGCGCCACATCCTTGTCCGCCATGAACAGGGCGCCGTACATGCCGCGCAGGGCTACGCCCGCGTCAGCGGCCGCGTAGGGGTTTGCCTGGTCACCTCGGGCCCGGGGGCGACGAACACCGTGACCGGACTGGCCGACGCGCTGATGGACTCCACGCCACTGGTACTGGTGACCGGACAGGTGGGTTCGTCATTGCTGGGCACCGACGCCTTCCAGGAAACCAACTTCGTGGGCATCACGCAGGCCGTAACCAAATGGAACTGCCAGGTCAAGCGTACCGAAGACATTCCCGGGGCGATTGCCAAGGCGTTCTATATCGCCCGTTCGGGGCGTCCGGGCCCTGTGGTGGTGGACATCACCAAGGACGCCCAGTGCGGGACGGCCCCGTTCCGCTACGAAAGACTGACGTCCATCCGCAGCTACGTCCCCGCACCCGCGCCCGCCGAGGAGTGCATCGCCGAGGCGGTACGGCTGATCGACGCCGCACAACGGCCGCTGCTGATGGCGGGACAGGGCGTGATGCTCGGAAACGCCGAAGAAGAATTGCAGGCCTTCCTCGCAAAGAGCGGCATACCGGTCGCCTCGACCCTGCTGGGGCTGTCGGCCGTGCCGACCTCCTCGCCGCAGTATGTCGGCATGCTGGGCATGCACGGCAACTACGGCCCCAACATCCGCAACCAGGAGTGCGACCTGCTCATCGCCGTGGGGATGCGTTTCGACGACCGCGTGACGGGCAACCCCAAATGTTTCGGGGCGAATGCCAAGGTAATCCACCTAGAGATCGACCCCGCCGAGATCGACAAGATCGTACACGCCGACGTGGCCGTCATCGGCGACGTGAAACAGACGCTCCCGCTGCTCACCCAAAGGATCCGCCCCGCCGCGCACAAGGCCTGGATCGAAGGGTTCCGCGCCTGCGACAAAGTCGAATACGAGGCGGTCGTCCGCAAAGCGATCCGCCCGGAAGGCGGCTGCATCCGCATGGGCGAGGTCGTAGACACCGTAGCGCATGCCTACGACAACGACGCGGTGCTGGTGACCGACGTCGGGCAACAGCAGATGTTCGCAGCGCGCTATTTCGGGTTCCGCCGCAGCCGCAGCCTGGTAACTTCGGGCGGCCTGGGCACGATGGGCTTCGGGCTTCCAGCCGCCATCGGCGCCAAACTGGGCGCCCCCGACCGCGAGGTATGCCTCTTCGCGGGCGACGGCGGGCTGCAGATGACCATCCAAGAGCTGGGGACGATCTTCCAGTCGCAGGTCGCCGTAAAGATCGTATTGCTCAACAACTCCTATCTGGGCATGGTACGGCAGTGGCAGGAACTCTTCTACGACCGCCGCTACTCGTTCACCGAACTGGCGAACCCCGACTTCGGGCTGATCGCCCGCGGCAACGGCATCGCCTACCGCTGCGTGGAGCGGCGCGAAGAGCTGGCCGGGGCGGTGGCCGAGATGAAAGCCTGCAAAGGCGCCTACCTGTTGGAGGTGCGCGTCGAAAGCGAAGAAAACGTATTCCCGATGGTGCCGGCCGGCGCCCCCGTGTCGGCGATCCGGCTCGAATAAACCGAACGAGGTATGGAACAAGAGTATATCATCACCGTATTTTCGGAGAACAAGGTCGGGCTGCTGAGCCAGATCACGACGGTCTTCACGTGCCGCAATGTCAACATCGAAAGCCTGACGACTTCCGAGTCGGCGCTCGCGGGCATCCATAAATTCACGATCGTCGTCCGCACCGGCCCCGACCGGGTCGAGAAGCTCGCGCGGCAGGTCGAGAAGAAGATCGACGTGCTCAAGGTCTTCGTCTACACCTCGGACGAAGTCGTGCAGCAGGAGATCGCCCTTTATAAAGTCACGCGCAGCCGCAACGTCGAGAAACTCGTACGCGAGCACAATGTCCGCATCCTGGAGATCGACGACGACTACATCGTCGTCGAAAAAACCGGCCATAAGGCCGAGACGCAGGCACTGTTCCGCCTGCTGCAACCCTTCGGCGTGCAACAGTTCGTGCGCAGCGGCACGGTGGCCATCATCAAATCGCGGCGCGAGCTGCTCAACGAATACCTCGAAGAACTCGAGAGGAACAGACAAAGAACGGATTCATTTTAACTTTTAAAATTCATACAACTATGGCACAGATCAATTTCGGCGGAGTAGAAGAGAAGGTCGTTACCCGCGAAGAGTTTCCCCTGGAAAAAGCACGCGAAGTCCTCAGGGACGAAACCATCGCCGTAATCGGCTACGGCGTACAGGGGCCGGGGCAGTCGCTCAACCTCAAAGACAACGGGTTCAACGTCATCGTCGGACAGCGCGAAGGCTCGAAAAGCTGGGACAAGGCCGTCGCCGACGGCTGGGTACCGGGCAAGACGCTCTTCGGGATCGAAGAGGCCGCCCGGCGCGCAACGATCATCCAGTACCTGCTCTCCGACGCCGGGCAGATCGCCGTATGGCCGACGATCGAGAAACACCTCGCGCCGGGCAAGGCGCTCTACTTCTCGCACGGCTTCGGCATCACCTACAAGGAGCGCACGGGCATCGTGCCGCCGGCCGACGTAGACGTGATCCTGGTCGCCCCGAAAGGCTCGGGGACTTCGCTGCGCCGCATGTTCATCGAGGGCCGCGGCCTGAATTCGAGCTACGCCGTATTCCAGGACGCCACGGGGCGCGCATTCGAACGCGTGGTGGCGCTGGGCATCGGCGTAGGTTCGGGCTACCTGTTCGAAACCGACTTCAAGCGGGAGGTTTACTCCGACCTGACGGGCGAGCGCGGCACGCTGATGGGTGCCATCCAGGGTATTTTCGCGGCCCAGTACGACACGCTGCGCGCCCACGGGCACACCCCTTCGGAGGCTTTCAACGAAACGGTCGAGGAGCTGACCCAGTCGCTCATGCCGTTGGTGGCCGAGAACGGCATGGACTGGATGTACGCCAACTGCTCGACCACGGCACAACGCGGTGCGTTGGACTGGTGGAAACGTTTCCGCGATGCCACCAAACCCGTCTTCGAAGAGCTTTACGGCGAAGTGGCCGCCGGCAACGAGGCGCAGCGCTCGATCGACCTGAACAGCAAACCCGACTACCGCGAGAAACTCAACGAGGAGCTGCGCGAGATGCGTGAAAGCGAGATGTGGCAGACAGGCGCCGTGGTGCGCAAGCTCCGCCCGGAGAACAACTGATCCCCCGGAAGGCCTTGCAATTTTTCAGATTGTTTCGCGCTCCGGCGGGTCGTGTCCGCCGCCTCCGGCACCGCTTGTAAATCCGGCCTTCCCCGAGCCCCCGCCCCGGCGGGGACTTGAGAGGCAGCGACGCGGCGGGATTCCCGCAGCGGGACACAGGCCGCCGGCCATTAACAGTTTTGTAACGTAATATACAACAACAATCAATCTATGTGTGGTTTCGTAGGACTATTTGACATCCGCCGGAAATCGGATGCGCTGCGTGGGCAGGTACTGAAAATGTCGAAGCAGATACGGCACCGGGGCCCCGACTGGTCGGGTGTCTACTGCGGCGAGCGGGCGATCCTTTCGCACGAGCGGCTTTCGATCGTCGACCCCCAGTCGGGCGGTCAACCCCTGTTCAGCTGCGACGGGAAACAGGTGCTGGCCGTGAACGGCGAGATATACAACCATCAGGAGATCCGCGCCGAGCTGGCCGGCGAATACGATTTCCAGACAGGCTCGGACTGCGAGGTGATCCTGCCGCTCTACCGCAAACTGGGCGTCGGGCTGCTGGAAAAAATCAGCGGCATCTTCGCCTTCGCGCTGTACGACATCGAAAAGGACGAATACCTGATCGCCCGCGACCCGGTCGGCGTCATCCCGCTCTACATCGGCTGGGACAGCGACGAGCAATTCTACGTCGCATCGGAACAGAAAGCCCTCGAAGGGATATGCAGCACCATCCGGCCGTTCCTGCCCGGGCACTACTGGTCTAGCCGCGAGGGGAAAATGGTGCGCTGGTACAAGCGCGACTGGTTCGAGTACGACGCCGTGAAGGACAACGGCGCCGACATACAGGCGCTGCGCGAGGCGCTGGAATCGGCCGTCAAGCGGCAGCTCATGTCGGACGTACCCTACGGCGTACTGCTGTCGGGCGGCCTCGACTCGTCGATCATCTCGGCCGTCGCCAAGAAATACGCCGACCGGCGCGTCGAATCGAACGACCGCGACCGGGCCTGGTGGCCGCAGCTCCACTCGTTCGCCATCGGACTGAAAGGGGCGCCCGACCTGGCGGCGGCACGCAAGGTCGCCGACCATATCGGCACCGTACACCACGAAATCAACTACACCGTACAGGAGGGGCTGGATGCCGTGCGCGACGTGATCTATTATATCGAGACCTACGACGTGACGACCGTACGCGCCTCGACGCCGATGTACCTGCTGGCGCGCGTCATCAAGTCGATGGGCATCAAGATGGTGCTCTCGGGCGAGGGTGCCGACGAGGTTTTCGGCGGCTACCTCTATTTCCACAAGGCGCCCGACGCCCGTGCCTTCCACGAGGAGACCGTGCGCAAGATCAGTAAGCTGCACCTCTACGACTGCCTGCGCGCCAACAAGTCGCTCTCGGCATGGGGTGTCGAGGGGCGCGTGCCGTTCCTCGACAAGGAGTTCCTCGACGTGGCGATGCGCATCAACCCGGCGACGAAAATGGCCAAGAACGGGCATATCGAAAAATGGATCCTGCGCAAGGCGTTCGAGGACATGCTCCCCTCCGAGATCGTATGGCGTCAGAAAGAACAGTTCTCCGACGGCGTAGGCTACAACTGGATCGACACGCTCAAGCAACTGACCGCAGAGGCGGTCTCCGACCGCGAGATGGAACACGCTGCGGAGCGTTTTCCGATCAACCCGCCCCGCAACAAGGAGGAGTACTATTACCGTACGATCTTCGAGGAACACTTCCCGTCGCATACGGCAGCGCAGTGCGTACCGTCGGTACCGTCCGTAGCGTGCAGCACCGCCGAAGCGCTGGCCTGGGACAAGGCGTTCCGCGACATGAACGAACCGTCGGGGCGCGCCGTGCTGGGCGTGCACAACACCGACCTGACACACGACACCCACCGACCCGAAACCGACTGAACCCGGTAAGGCCCCTGCTTCAGCAGGGGCCTTCCTTTATCGGATCGGAATTCTTAAACGGCATCGCTCCGGCCACAGGCATCTGTGGCCGGAGCGATTTCTTGCGCCCTGAGTGGCCGGACAGCCCCGCGCCCGGCATCAGCGCCGCGGCTTCTTCGCGTCGGGTTTGCGGCGGGAGCGGCGGGCGGCAGGTGCCACGGGTTTTCGCGCAGGGACACGTTTTGCGGCGGGCTTCCCGTCCCCGGGGTCTGCCCCGGGTGCTTCGGAAACTTCCGCAGCCGGGATATTCCCTGCGGCAGGTGCGGGGACTGCGGGGGCAGCACCCGCCGTCCGGCGCGGCTTCTTGCGCACCGACCAGCCGAAGTGGCCGATGGCCTCGCCCAGGGCGAAATATTCGCCGTGGGAGTAAACGATCGGGCAGGCACGTTCGAGGCAGAAACGCCCCGTAACAGGGTCGATATAGGCGGCATCGACCTGCACGGCGACCACCTCGGCCAGGAACATGTCGTGCGAACCGAGGGGCATCACCTGCCGCACGCGGCACTCGATGCTTACGGGCGCCTCTTCTACGATCGGCGCCGCGACCTGCAAGGCCTTCCCGGGCGTGAGCCCCATTTCGCGGAATTTGTCGTAGTCGCGCCCCGACCGCACCCCGCACCAGTCGGCGGCGCGGGCCAGGTCGCGGGTCGTGAGGTTGATGACGAACTCCCCCGTGTGGCGGATTATTTCGTAGGAGTGGCGTTCGGGGCGTACCGAAATGTAGCACATCGGCGGGTTGGTGCATACCGTGCCCGTCCACGCCACGGTCAGCAGGTTATACTCTTCGGGCGTCGCACCGCAGCTCACCAGCACGGCCGGCAGCGGATAGATCAGCGTCCCGGGTTTCCAGCTCTCCTTCATCGGCGGCGTCAGTTAGCCTTCGCAAAGAAATTGCGGAAGAATACGATCTGAAAGTCGATGGCATTGCCCCAATAGGCACCGGTATGCCCGCCGGGGCGTACATAGAAATCGTGCATGATGCCCCGGCGCAGCAACTCGTCGTGGAAATCGTTGTTTACCTCGAAGAAGAAATCGTCGTAGCCGCAGTCGAAGACGATTGCCAGGTCGCCGTTCCCGAGCTGCGGGATGAGGTTGATGGGCGTAGCCTCTTCCCAGGCTTCGGGATGCTCCGTAATCTCGCCCAGCAACTGCGGGATCTCCCAGTTCTGCGGGAAAGGACGTATGTCGAGCCCGCCGCTCGTGCTGCCTGCGGCCCCGAACAGCCCCTTGTGCTTTATGGCGAGCGACATGGCCCCGAAACCGCCCATGCTCAGGCCCGTGATCGCGCGTCCCGAGCGGTCGCGGACTACGGGATAACGCGCTTCGACGGCGGGCAGCAACTCGCGTATCATGAAGGTTTCGTAGAGGCTCTTCTCGCGCACCTTGCTGTCGAGGTACCAACTGTTCCCCACGCCGGGACAGACGAAGGCGATCCTCTCGCGGTCGGCGATTGCGGGCAGCGAAGGCTTGATCTTCAGCCATGCCGTCTCATCGCCCGAGTAGCCGTGCAGCAGGTAGACCACCGGACAGGGCTCAGCGGCGGATACGCCCTCGGGCACGATCGCCACGACGGGTACGTCACGATCCATCGAGGGACTGTGCACGGCAAGCGTGTCGACCGTAGCCGCAGAAACGACCCGCACCGCCAGCAACAGCAAAAAAGTAAAAATAAAAATCCGTTTCATGGTATATGGGTTTAGTGAAGGCAAAAATACGAAAAAAACGTATCTTTGCCATATGCTAACGGAATTCATCCGATACCTCAGCGCCGAACGGCGTTACTCCCCGCTCACCGTCCGCAATTACAAACACGACGTCGGGCAGTTTCTGGCATGGCTGGATTTCGACGAGGCGCGCTCCGACCCGCGCAGCATCACCGCAGACCAGGTGCGCGAATGGATCATCCACCGCACGGAGGAAGGCAAGATCGGCGCGGCGTCGATGAACCGCGAAATCGCCTCGATCCGCACCCTCTTCCGGTGGCTGCTCCGCACGGGGGCCATCGAAAAAGACATCTGCCGGACGATCCCCTCGCTCAAGACCTCGCGCCGCCTGCCGGCCTTCATCCCCGAGAGCCGCATGACGGCCATCGTCAGCGAATGCGAAGAGGCGGACGGGGATTTCGAAACGGCACGCAACTCGCTTGTCATCCTGATGTTCTACGCCTGCGGCCTGCGCCTTGCCGAGCTGGTCGGCATCGACCGCGACGACTTCTCGGCCGACTACGCCTCGCTGCGGGTACGGGGCAAGGGAGACAAGCAGCGGATGGTACCGATCCTCGAATTCGTACGCGAAAAGATTTTAAGTTACCTCGACCTAATTGCGAGGCAAAATATTTGCAATTCTGAGGAAAAAGCACTATTTTTAACACACAAAGGAAAGCGCATATCGCGGAGCGTCGTTTACCGCATGGTACGGGCGGAACTGACCCGTGCGGGCGTACAGGGCAAGAAAAGCCCCCATGTGCTCCGCCATACGTTTGCGACGCACCTGCTGAACGGCGGAGCCGATATGCGCGAGATCCAGGAGCTTCTGGGACACGCTTCGTTACAGGCCACGCAGGTCTATACGCACAACAGCATCGCCAGGCTCCGGGAGATATACGCAAAGGCCCATCCCCGGGAAAAGGGAGGGAAGTGATTAACTTTTATAAACTGTAAGGCTATGAACGTACAGATTCAATCCGTGAAATTCGACGCCGACAAACGGCTGGTCGAATTCGTCGAGAACAAGATGGACAAACTCGACCGCTTCGCAGAGCGTTCGACGGGTGCCGAGGTCATTCTCAGACTCGATAAAGACTTTGAAAAGGGAAACAAGATAGCAACGGTCACACTCCACATGCCGGGCGAAGACCTGGTGGCATGCCACCAGTCCAGATCGTTCGAAGAATCGGTGGACGAGGCGATCGATGCCATCAAGCGCCAGCTGGACAAATTCAAAGGCAAACTGGAAAAGTAACCCCACCAACCAACCAATAACCTAAAACGAAGCCGCAGCCGCCCCTCATGAGGCGGCTGCGGTAATTTTCAGCCCGGCGGTTTGCAGCGGGCGCACTCCGGCTGACGGGTTCCTGCTGACGATTTCCGCCCGGCGGCATGCCGTCCTGCACTTTCTGCCGGCTTGTCTTAGAGAGCCTCCGGCCCGGCTGTTCATCAGCGGCAACAAACCGCCGACGCTCCCAAATGCCCGCCCGGCAATTTCCGACCGGCGGCTTCCTGCTGCGGCAATTTGCCCGCCCCGGCCGACTGTCCTGCACCGCAATTCCGCCCCCCCCACACACAAGACTGCAAACGGACGGCACCGGCAACCGGAAACAGGAAACGGCCGCACTTGCGTGCGGCCGTTCGGAAGCCTTGTAGTGGATAGGGGATTCGAACCCCTATGTCGTGCGTGAGAGGCACGTATCCTAACCCTTAGATGAATCCACCGTGTCGGTTTTGTGGTGCAAAGATAACGCCTTCTTTGAAAACTGCAAAATTTTCCTGCAAAAACTATGATTTTTTTTCATAATGCACACAGCTACACGCATTTTAGCTATCTTTACACGAAATACAACACGTCCCGACAAATGAAACGCATCAAAACAGCAATCCTGCTCGCAACAGCAGCGGTGGCAGTCACGGCCTGCAACAGGAAGCCCGTCGTTCCGGAATTCGGCATGTTGCCGATCGACACGCTGCTCGGCACACAAGACAACGGCTGCAACATAGAATACCGCTTTGCCACGATCGGCAATGCCGGAAAATCGGCGGCACTGGAGGCCATCGAAAAAGCGAATATCGAATATTTCTTCGAGTTGGAGGAGTTCGCCGGTACGGCACGCCAGGCCGCGGACTCGGCCATCCTGCAGGTCGCCGCGGACATCGTACTGCCCGAAGGGATGTCACAGGGCATGGGCGCCTACGAAATCTCCGTCGAAAGCGAAGGCTCCGTGCAGGACACGCTCGTTACCTACTCGATCTCCCGGTGGAGTTTCACGGGCGGGGCGCACGGCATGTACGGCATCGAATACCATACCTATTCGATCACAGACGGATACGAACTCTCGCTGGCAGACCTGTTCACGGCCCCGCAATTGCTCGGCATGGAGAAACTGCTCCGCGAGAAACTCTACGCCCAATACGGGACGGACAACGACGAAGGGCTGGCCGAACAGGGCTTCTTCCCGGAATACATCGCCCTGACGGAAAATTTCCAGATCACTCCCGAAGGCATCACCTTCTATTACAACCCCTACGCGATCGGATGCTATGCACTCGGGGCCGTCGAAGTGGCGATAGGCCGCGAGGAGCTGGAGCAGTTCTGACATCCGGGCGGAACGCCGTCCCGGCGTATCCGGGCTCACGCCTCCTACATTCCCGGAACCCGCACCCCGGGACAATAAAAAAAGGCCGGAGTCTCACGACTCAGACCTTTTTCTTTTGTCGGGGAACCACCCCCTTCAAAAATGAGGTACAATCGGAGGTATTCGACTTTCGGACGAGCACCGCCCTTCGAGTCTTAGTAACGGATTGCCGTTACAACCTGCCGATTTCCTCAACCAACCTAAAACTACTAACCTAAATGAACCTTAAAACTTCACTGCAAAGATACGTGCCATTTTTGAATTATGCAAATATTTTACGAATATATTAAATATATTTAACAATTTGGTAACATTAGCCCGTCAAAAAGGGCTCAGGAGGCTTCCAGGAAGCATTCGGGCAGAATGTTAAAGATAACGGAACGCCCTTCGGCGACAAAAAACCGGGGTTTGGAAAAGCTTATTTCAGGTAGACCACCATGCTCCCGATGCTGACAAAATTCTAAAGTCCGCACCGTCGGCCGGGAGGGGAAGGGCACAAAAAAAAGGAAACCCGGTATTCCGATGGAATACCACAGTTTCCTCACCAACCTAAAACTACTAACCTAAATGAACCTTAAAACTTCACTGCAAAGATAAGATGAAAAAACATGCCGTGCAAGTTTTTATTAAAAAAATTTTCGAATTTTTTGATATTTTTTAATAAATCGCATACATTCAGTTATCTAATAACATGTAAACATGCAAGATAGCCGGGTACCGCCTATCCCGGGTGATCGAAAATATTTTTTCATATTCTGCGCAGTATTCCCCTCCGGCGCACATTTATATAAAACGGAACACGATAAAAATGGAGTGCACATACCCTGAGCGGGGATAAATCACTACCTTTGTACGATGGACAAGAAGCTACGCGTTACCCTGAACGTGAGAATACAGCATCCCGGCAGCGGGATGCCGCGGCAGGAATTTTGCGGCCGGTTGCGTACGGCCGCAGCGACAACGACGTCTAAAACCCTAATTTACCAATGACGGTATCACTGATCATCTCCACCTACAACTGGCCGCGGGCCCTCTACCTGTGCCTGGACAGCGTAATGCAACAAACGGCCATGCCCACGGAAATCCTGATCGCCGACGACGGCTCGGGTATCAGCACCCGCGATGTCGTCCGCCATTTCGAGGCGGTGTCGCCCGTCCCCATCCGGCATATCTGGCACGAGGACAAGGGGTTCCGCCTTGCCATGATCCGCAACAAAGCCATCGCGGCGAGCCGCTGCGAATACATCATACAGATCGACGGCGACCTGATCCTGCAACGCAACTTCATCCAGGATCACATGATCTTCGCACAACGGGGCTGCTACGTCACCGGGTCGCGGGGCATCATCACCGAAATGCTCACCCGCAAGGTGCTCAGCGGGGAGATCACCTCGCTCACGCCGCTGATGCGGGGCGTACGCAACAGCAACAACGTCATCCGCATCCCGCTCATGGCATTCCTCTACCGGACGCTGGGCCCCACCCGCTTCGTCAAAGGCTGCAACATGGCCTTCTGGCGCAACGACCTGATCCGCGTCAACGGTTACGACGAATCGTTCTGCGGCTGGGGACGCGAAGATTCCGAACTGGCGATCCGCCTCGACAACAGCGGCATCCGCCAGCGGTGCATGAAGTTTCGCGGCGTGGTCTTCCACCTCCACCACGGCAAATGCGAGCGCAACAGCCTATCGGCCAACGAGGAACGTTACCAGCAAACCATCCGTGAACACCGCACCCGCTGCGAAACCGGGCTTGCACGCCACTTGGCAACAACGGAACAGACCCGCGTCCCCGAAACCGAGGTAAAAATCCCCGTTCCCGCCGGCACGGGCCATTGAGCCCGGGACAGAAACATCCGGCCCTGGAAACGGCATCCATAAACGTCAGTGCCGCCCCGGTCGGGGCGGCACTGACGTTTTCTATCGGCGGCGGAATTTTTCCAGCAGGGGATAATAATGCAACTGCCGGCGCAGTTTCCATTTGCGCATCAGGTTCAGGGGCTTGCGTTTCAGCCCCGCATGCCCCCGCACGATATAATCGTCCACGGCATCGAGCACCCGCGCCGAACAGCGGCAGTCGCGGTGCGGTTCGTGGTGCATGGTGTAGCTGCGGATCTCCCCCATCAACCCCTCCGGCCGCGTCAAGGCACGCTCGATGGCCGGGCCGACGGCCTCCGGCGTATCGACGTCGATCAGATGGGGCCCCGGATGCGAATTGCGGAACGTCACGACCGGCTTGTCGAGGAACATGAATTCGAGGATGATCGACGAACTGTCGCACAACATCACGTCGGCCTGCTGCAGAAGCGGCATCTTGTCGGAACCCTCATAAAATATGACGTTCTCGTTCTCCTCCGCAATACGTTTATAGCCGGCTATGATCCCGGGGTCGGTCAGCTTGGGATGGAACGTGATGACCCAGTCCCACGGATGGGTTTTGGCCAGACGGTCGATCTCCGCCATCAGATGGGGCGCTGAACAGACATTGCGCGTGAAGGTCGGGGGGTAAAGAATCACCGGATGGTCATTCTGCGGTTTGCGCTGCACTTCGGGCGAAAAATAGGTGTCGGCTTTGGGCCAGCCGGTCTCGTAGACCCGGAAGAAGCCGTATTTCTTTTCCAGTTCCTTGAAATAAGGCGTGCTGCTCGGCCCCTGCGTACAATAGATGTCGAACCATCCACGCACCGTGAAGTGGTCGTCGACGGCCTCGATCCGCTTCTGGATCGCATAGCCGTGGAAAAGCGCCACCTTCACGCCCGGGATAAAATCGGGGATATAATTGCCCGGTGCAAAAACCGCGACCGGGTTATAAGCGACCGCCTCCCGGATTGTCCCCAACCGCACCTCGCCCTCTTCGAGCACGACGGGACACCCCTCTTCGATAAACCAGGCCGCCTCGCCTCCGCGGCGGCGGATTTCATGTTCCAAAGGCCTCAGGATCGAATAGGCATAAGGCAAAGTAACGTACAACAGGTATCTTTTCATCGTTCCAGGTTTAGGTTACAACATTCAGCGGTTCAGTGCGCCAGCCGCCGCTTCAGGCTCTTTCCCCAGCGCATCAGGGTCGAGACGGCGAGCACCCCGGGGCGCATCCACCGCCGCCTGTCCATTCTCAGCAGCAACCGGTCGCAACGGCTGAAGAACCCTCCCAACTCCGCGCGGTAGCGTCCGACCTCCGCATTGATCCCGCGGGCAAACTCCGTACCGCCGGCCCACGGGTTGTGGCTCTTGCGCAGGTAGACCAGGTACCAGCGCATTTTGTTGAGCAGCAGGTAGAACTCCAGCCGGTCGCCGAGGATATCCCGGTGCCGCACCAGCTCGGCACGCACCGCCTCGCTGAATTTAACGCAGTAGCCGATATCGAGCGGCGAACGGTTGGCCGACCCGCCGCGCTGCACATACCCGTAGCCCACGTAGTCGATAAACCGGACGCGCGGCTGCTGGCAGCCGATCTGGATGTTGAGCAGGCTGTCCTCACCGAGCCGCAAGGGATAATGGTGCAACTCCTTTTCGAACAGCGCACGGCGGTAAAGCCGTCCCCAGACATTCACCGATATCCCGTGATAGAGCGAAGCGACGAGAAAATCCAGTCCCTGCATGTCCGCCGTGCGCATCTCGCGCCTGGGCGCTTCGTAGGTCTTGCAGATACGTTTGTAATCGCAGCATACGATATCGTACCCACCGTTTTCCCCGATGGCCGCCACCAGTTTCTCCAGCATGCGGGAGTCCCAGACGTCGTCGCCGTCGAGAAAACAGATGTAGTCGCCCTGCGCATGGCGGATACCCGTCTCACGAGCCCTGGCAGTTCCCTGATTGACAGTCCTTACGACGACGATGCGCGCGTCGCGCTCCGCGTGGCGGCGTGCCACGGCCTGCGAACCGTCCGTCGACCCGTCATCGACGACGATAGCCTCGAAATCCCCGTACGTTTGCCGTCCGACCGAATCGAGGCAGGTATCGAGATAGTTTTCCAGGTTGTAAACCGGAATAATGACCGATACCGCGGGCTTTGATTTTTCCCTTTCCTCCATCTATGCAATCCAATTTATCGCTTTCACGATCCGGCTGCCGGCTCCGTCGTAAAAATCCATGTTTCTGTATAATATCCCTTTATCGTGCCAGGCGCCGCCGCAAACTGGTACGCCAGCGCAATCCTGTCGTCAGCATGACGACGACCGGGCGCATGACCCGGTAACGGTCGAGATCCAGCAAAAGCATCCGTGCCCGCGAATAGCGCGCCCTGAGCTCGTCCCGGTAACGGCCGGCCGATTCGCGCAGGTCGCAGACAAACGGCCGGTTCCCGACCCACGGGCTGCGGCTTTTGCAGACATAGACCGAATACCAGCGCACCTTATTCAGCAGCGCATAAAATTCGGCCTGCCCCCGAAGCGATTCGCCGTGCCGTTGTAACTCCCGTTCCACAATACTACAAAATAAGCAGCAGTAATCAAAATCGAAACTTCGGTGATTGGACGACGACGGCCGCTGCACGTAATCATATCCCACGTAATCGATGAAATGAACGCGGGGAAGGCGGCAGGCGATCTGGATGTTGATCATCGTATCCTGCCCCAGCCGCAACGGATGGTGGTTCAGTCCGTTATCGAAAAGTTCCCGCCGATAGAGTTTGCCCCAGAGGGTCACCCAGATCGAATGGCGAAGCGTCGCCTCGAGGAACTCGAGCCCTTCCATATCCTCCGTCCGGGATTCACGGTAGATCGCCTGGTAGGTCTTGCAGACCCGCTTGAAATTACAGCATACGATATCGTACCCGCCATTCTGCCCGATCGAGGCGGTCATCTCCTCCAACATGCGCGGCTCCCAAAAATCGTCGCCGTCGAGGAAAGCGATGTATTTTCCCTGCGCCCGGGCAATACCCGTCTCGCGGGCACGCGCAACGCCCCGGTTCGGGGTGCTCACCACGATGATCCGCGGATCGCGCTCAGCATAGCGACGCAGAAGCCCGGGCGTACCATCCGTGGAACCGTCGTCCACGACGATGGCCTCGAAATTCCCGAGTGTCTGCGCCAAAACCGATTGCAGGCACGTATCGAGATACCCTTCCAGATTGTAAGCGGGGATGATTACAGAGACCTCGGGAGAGGGTAACTTGCTTAAAGATTCGTTCATTTATTATATGTAGTTTGTTACTGCTTCTGCGATACGTTCGCCGTCCAGGGCGGCAGAGATGATGCCCCCGGCGTAACCGGCACCTTCACCTGCGGGGAAGAGCCCCGCGGTTTGGGGATGCATGAGCGTCACGGGGTCGCGCGGAACCCGGACGGGCGACGAGGTGCGCGACTCGACGCCCACCACGATGGCTTCGTTCGTCACAAATCCCCGCATCCGCCGCCCGAAGGTGGCGATCCCCCGGCGCAGCCCCTCGCCGATAAACGAGGGCATCCACTCGTCGAGCCGCGAAGGGATAATACCGGGGATATAGGAGGTCTTGGGCAAGGCCGCGCTGGGGCGTCCGGCTACGAAATCGGCGACGCGCTGCGCCGGGGCGACCTGATGCTCGCCGCCGTGCTGCCGGGCCAGCTCTTCGAACTGCTGCTGGAACTTTAACCCGGCCAGCTCGCCCCATTCCGCACGCAGGTGCTCGAAATCCGCGGGCCGCACTTCGGTCACCATGCCCGAATTGGCATAGGGTGACGTGCGGCCGCTGGGCGACATGCCGTTGACCACCGACTGCGCGGCATCGGTCATGGCCGGAACGATGAACCCGCCGGGGCACATGCAAAACGAGTAGACCCCGCGGCCGGCCTCCTGGCTCACCAGCGAATAAGCCGCCGCCGGAAGGTATTCGCCCCGCGTCGGGCAGTGGTACTGGATCGAGTCGATCAACGCCTGCGGATGCTCGATACGCACGCCCATGGCAAAGGCCTTCGCCTCGACGCGCACGCCCCTGCGGTAAAGCAGCTCGTAAATATCGCGTGCCGAATGTCCCGTGGCCAAAACCACGGCCGCCCCTTCGACAAACGTGTCGCCGCACCGCACGCCCCGGATACGGCCGTTGCGGATTTCAAGATCCGTAACGCGGCTGCCGAACACGAACTGGCCGCCCGAGCCAAGGATCGTCTGCCGGATATTCTGCATGATGCGCGGTAACTTGTCGGTTCCGATATGCGGATGGGCTTCATAGAGGATTTCGGGCGTGGCGCCATGGAACACCAGCGTCTGCAACGCCTTGTTATAATCACCGCGCTTCTTGCTGCGTGTGAAGAGTTTGCCGTCCGAGAAAGTCCCCGCACCGCCCTCGCCGAAAGCGTAGTTCGAATCGGGATCGACAGCCCCGTTGCGGTTGATCCGCGCAATGTCGACCTTGCGCGCTGAAACGTCGCGCCCCCGCTCCAGGATAACGGGCTTCAGCCCCAGCTCGATCAGCCGCAGCGCCGCGAAAAGCCCTGCCGGGCCCGACCCCACGACAACGACCTCGGTATGTCCCGACACATCAGGATAATCGAAATGCACGGGTGCGGGCTGCGGCTCCCGGTCGACATAGACCTCGAGCGTCAGGTTGACCTTCGGTTGCCGCTGCCGAGCGTCGATCGAGCGTTTGACGACCCTCACCAAGGCAATATCGTGCTCCGGCACACCCAGACGCCGCGCGGCAAGCGAAGTGTAATACTTCGCGTCGGCAGCCTGGCGGGGCGTTAAAACGAGTGCGACATTCTGCGGCATAAGCGGATAAATTGCCTACAAAAGTAAATAAAAAAGGCTTATAATCACCCGCCCCGGATTGTGAATTGTGAATTTTTATATACCTTTGCACATAGCGAGCGGATATGGTGTAATTGGTAGCCACGTCAGACTTAGGATCTGATGCCTTACCGGCGTGGGGGTTCGAGTCCCTTTATCCGCACAAAGGAGCCTTTTTCGAGGCTCCTTTTTTGTTGCCCGTTCGGTGCAAAAAGAAGAAAATCGACTGTATATCATCGTTTTGCAAAGGTTCACCCGAAAACCTCCGGCGGAAACGGAAAACATTCCGCAGCAAACCTTCAGGTGGCAACAAGGTGGGCAGAGCCCAAAATCGGCCTCCGAAAAGGGAACTGCCACCTTTTTAGCACATAATGCGTTGTTTTGCAGCGTTTTACACAACAATAAAGTTTTCTTGCAGACGTTTTACCAACTCTTAAAACCGTCACGAACATGAGACAGGAAACTTTTACCATCCTTTTCCTGATGCGGAAGGGAAGAACGAAAAAGAACGGATTGGCGGCGATTTACGCCCGCATCACCACGGGCAGCCTGCGGCAGGAGTTCTATTTTCATTGCGAGGGCAAACCCGAATTGTGGAACCAGAAAAAGGAACGGATGATGGGTACAAGCCGCCTCGCACTGAAAGTCAATGAAATGCTCGACGAATTCCGCGTACAGATTTTAGACATCCGCTCCAAACTGCTGGCTGAAGGTTTTGCCGCCAATGCCGCACAGATCAGACAACGTTACCTCAATCCACTGAACAATACGATGATGCTCATAGCGAGCCTTACCGACTATGTGAAGCGGCGGCAGGGAGAAGTAGGCGTGCGGATCACACAGCGCACGGCGGACAAATACGAACGGCTGTTGCGCTATCTGAAGCAATACCTCGCCCAACGCGGCAAAGCAGAGGACATTCCCGTCGAACGGATGAACTACGAGTTTCTGGACGGCTTCAACCTCTTCCTGCAAACCGCCCACCGCTGCCGCCACAACGGAGCGGTCGCCGTGATGGACTGTCTGCGCAACTTTGTCCTCTACTGCCTGCGCAACGAGTGGATCACGAAAAATCCGTTCCGCTACTATAAACTCAAAGAAGACGAGGTGCAGGCCAAGGAGCACCTCACGGCGCATGAACTGGAACTACTGAGCCGCAAGGCGCTCGACCACCGGCTGGCCCGCATCCGCGACGTCTTCGTCTTCTGCTGTCTGACGGGGCTGGCCTTCGCCGATGCCGACCACCTGCGGCGCGAGCACCTCTCGCAGGACGACGAAGGCCGCTGATGGATTCACAAGCCCCGCGAGAAGACCTCCGTGATGAGCCGTATCCCGCTACTCCCGGCCACACTCGAAATCCTGCGCCGCTACGAGCACGACGAAGTATGCGTCGCACGCTCACGGGTGCTCCCTACGCCGAGTAACCAAAAGATGAACGCGTACCTGAAAGAGATAGCAGCCGTGTGCGGCATCAACAAAGTGCTGACCACCCACTGCGCCCGCCACACCTTCGCCTGCATGGCCGTCGAATACGGCATGCCGATTGACGTTCTAGCCAAGATTCTCGGCCACTCGAACACCAACATGACGCGCCACTACGCCAAGTTCTCCGGGACAGTCATCGGCCGCGAAATGGAGACGTTCGGACAAAAACTGACATCGGCCGCCGCGGAGTAACATTCCGGGTTTTAAGAGAGCAAGTTTATGTTTCGGGTGCCCCGAAACCCTTGCAGATTCATCCCGCTGGTCTCAAATGGATATAATGAAAAAGAATCCCAAAGGCGGACGTCCGCCCAAATCCGCAGGCGAAAAGCTCAAGGAGCGGCTGACCGTGAAGATGGCCGCAGCAGACTACTACGCCCTGCGCGGCAAGGCGCGGGCGGCAGGTCTCACCTGGGCCGAATACGCCCGGACGGCGCTCGCAAGGAGCGTCGTCCGCCAGCGCCTCACGGCAGAACAGATGACCCTGCTGCGGCAGCTCGCCGGTATGGCCAACAACCTCAATCAGCTCGCCCGAAAAGCCAACTCCGCCGGATATGTTCAGGCAGCGGCGGAGTGCACGGCTCTGATCGAAAAGATAGATACGCTAATAGATCAAATTAACGAATAACCATGATTGCCAAAATATCGAAAGGCGGTTCGTTCGGCGGAGCCGTCGATTACGTCCTCGACAAAGGAAAAGACGCCGAATTGCTCGCCGGACTGGGCGTCCGGATGAAAGACCGGGATTCCATCGTCCGCAGCTTCCGAATGCAGGCGGCACTGAATCCGCATCTTTCGAAGCCCGTCGGCCACATCGTCCTCGCCTTTTCGGCACAGGACGCCGCACGGCTCGACAACCGGCGGATGGTCGGAATCGCCGCGGAGTATCTCTCCGGCATGGGCATCCGAAACACGCAGTTCATCATCGCCCGCCACCGCGACCGGGAACATCCCCATCTGCATATCCTTTTCAACCGGGTGGACAACGACGGCCGTACCGTCTCCGAGCGCAACGACCGCTACCGTTCGGAGCGACTCTGCAAGGAGCTGACCGTCCGGCATGGGCTCTACTTCGCATCGGGCAAAGAGAATGTCAAGGAGCACCGCCTGCGCGAACCGGACATAACGAAATATGAAATTTTCCACGCGCTGCGCGACGCCGTACCCCGCTGCCGCGACTGGCCAGAGTTGACGGCAGCGCTGCGGCGCGAAGGGATCGCTACCGAGTTCCGGATACGCGGCGGCACATCCGACGTACAAGGCGTCGTCTTCGCCAGGAACGGCTACCCGTTCAACGGTTCGAAAATCGACCGGCAGTTCAGTTTCTCCAAAATCGACCATGCGCTGAGCCTGAACCGCCGACAAGCACTCTCCGCAAACGAACGCGGTTCTGTAAGCAATCCGGTCGCATCGTTCAGTCACCTGCTCGAAGATCTTCTACAACCGGTCTACGATGCGGACGAAGAACGGCGCCTTCAGGAACGACTGCGCAAAAAGAGAAAACAACACCGACTTTAATCGACAATACCTATTATTTATGGACACGAACACGATTATCGAACTTTTCGAAGAACTGAGAAAACAACTCACCTCCCTCAGCCGCAGAATAGACGACCGCAACATATCCGCCCCAGCTCCAGTAACAACGGATGATAAAATCGCCCGACTGCTCGAAACGGCCCAATTCACCCGCACGAATGTCGAACGGGTACGCATGGAACTTGCAGACCGCATTACAACTATCGGAAAAGAGACTGAAAACCATACCGAGAAAATTATTGCGGCCGTCGCTCATCCTGCGCAACCCGCAGCCCAACGGCATATCCACGTCATCGACTTCAACACCTCGTGGGCACTACTCTATATGGCGATCTCTTTCATCGTGATTCTCTGCGGCGGCATCCATATTACTAAATTATACGACCGTATTGCCAACCTGCGCGATACGGAATTGAAATACCGTTACGTTCAAATGATGGGCGGCATCGACGAGCAAAAATTGCGCAACCTGAACGCCCTCTTCTACGATTCCGAACGCCGCGCAGACCGTCGCTCGCTCCGGCAACAAGTTGAGCGTTACGAAACAGCCGTCCGGGAAGCAATCGAGAATCAACAACGTAGCGTTATCCGAAAGCAGGAAGCAGAAGATATCCGGCAAAAAGCAAAGCAGTTCCAAAAGGAATTAGACATTACAAAATAATCATACGCGCCTGTTATCTAATCAGAGTTAACAGGCGCGTATTACTTATCTTGCAAAATCATTATGCAACTCTTCTATACGACTCTTCCAACTTACCCATAGCTATCCCATTCAATTATTTTCGTTCCACTTCTTACACTGCTCCATAATCGTATTCAAAGCATCTTCCTGCCCTGCAGGCGGATAATCATACTTTTTCAACAACCGTTTGACAATACGCCGCATTCCGGCACGAGCACTCTCCTTCATATTCCAGTCGATCGTTTTGTTACGCCGGAGTGCATCCGTCAGCTCACGTGTAATAGCGATCAACTGATCGTTGGAATAGAAATCTTTTACAGCCTCAGGCTTGGTCAACGCATCATAAAAGGCAAGTTCTTCGCTGTTCAGATTAAGCAACTCGCCGGCCTTTTCGCCGAAAACGATCTCACGGGCTATTTTCAGTAATTCTTCGATAACCTCTTCGTTCGTCAGCATCCCTTTCAAATAGCGACTCATGGCATCGGACAGAATTTCCGAAAACTTCTCGGCTCGTACCGTATTCGTTCGCTGATATAGTTGTACCTGTTCTGCAATCAACCTACGCAATAATTCTACGGCGAAATTCCGTTCCTTCATCCGGGTAACCTCTTCCAGGAATTTCGGATCGAACAAAGAGAACTCCTCCTTAATATCGGAGAAAAGATTAATTACCCCTTCGCTCTTGATACTCTGCTTGAGCAATTCATTAATACGCCCGTTGATCTCACGGAACGAAATCTTACCCTTGCCCTCCACGCGCGTCAGTAATGTGCGCACCGCCTCAAAATAGGCAGCTTCGATACGCTGCTCGTAATTCAGCAAACTCTGACAAAGCGACAATGCCTGCCGCAGCAGCAGCGCCTCTTTGATATAGAGTTTTTTCGTTTCCATCCGCTCAAGGGACTGCATGAAATCGACACCTCCGCTGATGGCTTTCGCCCGCTCCAAATCAGACTTACCGAAGAAAGCGCCATAATTGAATCCATACATCAGATCACGGCAAACGTCCAGTTTCTTTTGAAACTCCGGATAGGCGGTTTTAGCCACATCCGTATCACCATAATTTTTGCGGTCACGGTATGTATAATCGTTCATCGCCGTCTTCAACGCCGAAGCGATACCCACATAATCCACAACCAAACCGCCTTGTTTATCCCCGAACACACGATTCACACGAGCAATAGCCTGCATTAGATTGTGTCCGGACATCGGTTTATAAACATACATCGTCGAAAGCGAAGGTACGTCGAAACCCGTAAGCCACATATCAACTACGATGACGATTTTCAACGAGCTGTCGTTGTCTTTGAACCGCTTCTCCAACTCTTTCTTGTGGGAATCATTTCCAATGATCGCCCGCCAGTCTTCCGGATCTTTATTACCGGAAGTCATCACAACAGCCAGCTTGTCACCCCATACCGGGCGCATTTCGAGAATCCGACGGTAAATCTTGATCGCTATCGGCCGCGAGTAGGCTACTATCATCGCCTTACCCGTCTGCTCGTATTGACGGAATTCCTCATAGTGTTTTACGATGTCCTCGCACAATGATGCCACCGTCGCGTCAGCTCCAAAGATCGAATCGAGCCGCCCCAATTCACGCTTGCTTTTCTCAATGACATACTCTTCCGCTTCCTCGGCCATCGCATCATACTCCGCATCAATACGTCGCAAGGTCTGCTCGTCGAGTTTCAGATTGATTACACGGCTCTCGTAAAATACCGGCCGTGTCGCACCGTCATCCACCGACTGCGTCATATCGTACACATCGATGTAATCGCCAAATACTTCGCGTGTCGACCGATCTTTTTGCGCAATAGGCGTTCCGGTAAACCCGATATAGGTAGCATTCGGCAACGCATTACGCACCAGACGCGCCGCGCCGATTACAACTTTGGCCTGCGTCACCCCGTCTGCATCCGTAACCATCCTGACTCTCTCCTCCAATCCATATTGACTGCGATGCGCCTCGTCGGCCATAACGACTATATTTCGTCGTATCGAAAGCGGTTCTTCGCTCTCTTCGAATTTCTGCATCGTCGAAAAAAAGATACCGTTCGCTTCGCGTCCCGCCAATAATTCCCGAAGATGAGCCCGACTTTCAGCCTGCACGGGTGTCTGACGCAAAAAATCCCTGCAACAAGCGAACTGCCGGTACAACTGACCGTCCAAATCGTTACGGTCTGTCAGCACGACAATAGTCGGCGACGACATCGCCTGCTGCAACTGCTTGACGAAAAAGACCATCGACAATGACTTTCCGCTGCCCTGCGTATGCCAAAACACGCCACCCCGACCATCTGTCTCAGTTGCTTTAACCGTCGAAAGCACAGCCTTGCGTACGGCATAAAACTGATGATAGGCACTTAATATCTTAACGCGCTGTTTATCGTCTTTCGAGTAACAAATAAAATTCCGTAACAGTTCAACGAACCGCGTTTTTTCGAACATTCCCGCGAAAAGCACATCGAAATTCGCGCTATGGGTATCCTCATAACTCCCATCTACCGTCTTCCACTGCATAAAACGGTCTTCACCCGCTGTGATCGTCCCCGCCTTAGTCATCGCCTGATCGCTCATCACACAAAAAGCGTTATAGATAAAGAGTGACGGAATCTCCTGCATATAGTTACGCAATTGTGCATAAGCTTCCGACACGTCTGTATTCTCACGCGAGGGCGATTTGAGCTCGACCACCACCAGCGGCAATCCATTGACAAATACGATCATATCCGCACGCCTTACCGAGTGCCCATCGACCGTCCATTGATTAGCGATCGTAAACCGATTATGTAACGGTGAATCGTAATCGACAAGCCGGACATTTGCGGAACATTGCTCGCGGCCATCGAAATAATTGACAGCTACGCCATTTTGCAAGTAATCCGTGAACAATTCATTCTTCTGTACCAACGTTCCACCCTCATAAGTTCGAATCTTCATCATGGCTTCGTCAATAGCGGCCTGTGGCAGTCCACGATTGATCTGCGGCAACACAGTCTCCAGCACCTCCACGTAAAGCGGTTCTGCATAGTCGCGCATTACATTGGGACCGTACACATAATCATAGCCTAATTGCTCTCGAAACAACTCGAGAATAGCGTTTTCAAAATCATCTTCGGTGAAGTGCATATAATTGTTATTTTTTCACATACAAGTTAACAAGCTGTGATACCATATTACGCGCAGATTGCGTTGCGACATCAGAACTAATAGATTGTAAAGACAGGCTTCGTTTGATTTTACGTCTCAAATCACTAATGGTTGCTTCCTTATTGGCCCAATCTATATATTCGGTTTGCCGTGTAATAATTCGAAGAACATTCTGTTTTATAGCATCATCTGAAATATATTGTGATACGATATCATAAATAGCCTTATCAACTAACTCTTCCTTCACTACGGATTCAGCTATCTCAACTCTTTCCTTAGATTCTTCAGCTTTTATTGCATCAAAATCTATCTTTTCGAAAGATGAAGCGCTTCTGACATTAGATTTACACATACTATATTTGATATATGCCATCTGATGCTCCAACTCCGGAAATAAAGCCCCCTGGTTTATATTGTAGAAATTCAATTCTTCTAAAAGGCTTTCCTTGCTTCCGGCCGGTATGATTATCCTTTCGCTCGCAAACTGGCTATTTAAAGAACAACTGCTCTTCTCGATCCGACTGGCGCCGTAATCAGATTTATTGAGTTGAATATTAATGCTACCCGAAAGCAAAAAAGCTCCGCTCTGCCGAATCAAACGTTCATTGTTGAATGTCGATATAACAAAGTAAGCATTTTGCATCACCTTTGCCAGTTCCTCAAAATCCTCGGCTTGTTTTATTTGACTGCGTAGTCCTAATTTCTCGACCAATTGATGCAATACAATATCTCCGTTGAAATCCATTTCCGCGATTCGAGCCAACAGATCAATATCATCTGAATTATGCTTATGTCCATAAGCCCGTCTATAATAAACAGCTCCATCGACATCATATTCATTATCAAATGGATGATCGGAATCGACATCAATAGTATCAGATTCTTTATAATTCTTGTCGTAGTTTTCTTTATCTTCACATTTTGCACACGCAAAATACAACGCGACTAAAGGATTTAGCGTTACATCCAACATTCTGGTTGGCAGTCCATAATGTTGTAATTTTGTCAGTCGTTCAAATGCGCTTCGCCCGCCAAATTCAAAAGGAGCACGAGCACAAGCCTCGGATATAATATCGGATTCAATCGTCAGGTTATTCTCTCTAAATAAACATGGGCGCACATCCCAATTTTTATTGGATTGGCCCCTGAAAAAGAATCGCTCATTGCTACCTTCATTGGCAGCTTGCAACTGAGAAATATATGCAACATATTCCGACAATGTATTGACGATTACATTGGCATTTGAATCAATATTAAGATCTAATTCCATTAGAAATCCCAGTTTAATACAAATATAGCAAAAATAGAAATTACAATAGTAACTTTGATAAATGATAATTTAG